>JGI24723J26617_10000155_pt1 | contig 70839 bp, 85 predicted proteins | sample Cruoilmetagenom6_FD_26617 | JGI IMG/M metagenome (IMG submission 26617) | reverse complement strand
TTTTTTTGTAAATTTTGGCGGATCGATACTTAACCGGATGCGTGGATCATTCACATTCTCCGAGGACATCATATGGCAGTTCATGGTTACTTGCCCATGACGCGCACGTAGCCCATGAATAAGCTTCGGTATGAATTTGTCCGCATCATCCCGATGGATGAAGACATACCTATAGCCTATCAGATCATTCACCATATCTTCTTGCGTGGTTGAAGCGGAGCGACCCCCCTGCTTAGGTTCCGCTTCGTTAAACCAGTCTTTGTAGTTCATAGCTGATGCTTGTTCTTATCAATCCATTCGTCGAGGATGTCTTCATTAGACACGTAGGACCATTTACCATAATCGATTGAGTAGAGGGTCCACTCAGGGCGTAGTTCCGTGATAGTCGTAGCCATTTGAGTCTTTAGTTCTTTGAGGACTTTGACTACCTTCTTGTTTTCCATTGCTGCCAATACGGCACGTAGCTTTGCTTGAGTCTCTGTTGGAAGGTGTTCCGGCATGGGTTTATCATACCTTGGTAATCCTTGGTCGAAATCTATAAATGCGATCATAATTAAAATAATATTATTGTTGACATTACCTCCAGATATGTTACACTGCTTGCGTCACTCTGGAAACGGTTATCTAGTGTTGTCTTGCTAAAAGCACCCCCTTCCATTGGTCACGGAAGGGGGTGTTTTTGTGTCGCTATGTATTTACGCTACATATACGGTAGCTTTTTTATTATCTGACCGCACTTGCATTTCCATACCTTTTCGTGGCTGTTCCAGACCCAGAAGTGGTTACAAGGGTAAGTGTATGGGTTTGATGCAGTCCGTGTAGCGGTAGGTGTGGGTATGCGTATACCTCTGGACTTAGGGGATCGCTTCGCTTCTGCGGTTGTGCCAGCCTTTACATATTGGATGCGCTTTACGAACATGTCGATCTCTGCGCCGTGGTTGGTTCTAGTCTTCACTTTATGGTTAGGAAGTAGATCAGGAAGAAGAATCCTAAGCCGACTGGGATTGCGATTAGGAGTTGATGGAAGATATGCATTGCTATCATCGGTTACATATAATTGTGGTTATTATGATAGTGGCGAAGATGGCTAGGGTTAGAACCTCCTTTAGTTCCGGGCTCATATCGTAGGGTTTGCTTCACCCATCTTAAGGGCGGTGGCTATGGTTAGCGGGTCGAATGTATTTAGCTCCTTTGAGAGTGATGCCATTCGTTCCTTCTTCTCGCTAGGCGTTTCCCTTGCGGTTGTCTTTGGCATTCCATCGGCTTGCCTTTGGGTGTTCGGGTGGTTATGCGGTCCCCTCATCTTTTTGCGGTGGTCAATTGCTTTCATTGAGTCAGCTTCTTTCCTCCATTTACATCATCAATGATCATAGCATCATGAACATATACCAGTGCTTCCGCTACGTTTTCACCTTGCTGTGTGGTTACTTGGACTAAACAACCATTAGGAAGCTGCATCGCTTTAGTTGATTTCATCCAGCCTTCAGACTTAGATGAAGCCTTGCATAATAGCTGGAACATATCTCCATTCCCTACGATCTTAAGATCACTTACGTTTTTCCTTGCTCCGTCTGCATCACAGTTGTGGAGTGTTTTATCTTGCTTGCTCATTAGTTTATCTTTTTGAGATCCGGCAATCCGCACGGACCATATTCTTTCATTGTTTCCACATCATCGTGGAAAATTGTTTCCATCTTCTGGGCGGCATCGTGCATCCCCGAAGCCTTAGCGGCAACTTCTTTAGCGTAGGCTTTACGCATGTGTTCCATCACCGCCCTAGCGGACTCGGTTCCACTAAGCTTAGACATCATTTCATGAGTCTTGTTGATTCCCATTACGATTGTAGCGTATGGACCCATGTTTACATAGAAGCCTTGGTCATCTTGTTCGGTGACATCTAGCCCGTCTAGTTCGTTTACTAGTTCGATGATCTTCTTTGAGTAGACTTCGACGACCTTGATCTCAGTAGCCTGAGCGGTCATGAAGTTCTCTTGCATCTTTATGTTATTAGCTTCCCGTATAGCTAAAGCTCGTTCGGCGCGGGCTTCTAATAACTCAGCTCGATTCTTCATTATAAACTTTCGAACCGATTCAATGTTAATTTCTGCAACTTCGAACAGTTGATACTCAGTTGATACACACTTTGAGATGTTTTCCGGCGCATATCCGAGTAGGTAATAGTATCGGATGCGTTCCTCCACTGCGATCGTAAAGACTCCATGATCTTTTCTATATCTCCGTTTAGGTTTATCTGGCATAGTATTTCTCGGTCAATTACCGCTTCTTTCTTTTGGCCTGTTTCGAGGTAGAAAATAATATTATTTTTATGTGGGTTCTTTAGGAATCTCCAACGTGTTACTCTATCTGATTGTAGCTTACCTACATATTGGATGACGTTCTTAACCCATGCGGGTAATACTATGTAGCCTTCTTCTAGTTGAATTAGTATTGGTTGTTTGGGCGCTTGAAGTATAACCTTCAAGGGATCGTAGATCCATCTATCTTCATCCATTTCCCAATTCCGCATCCCTTTAATGAACTTGTATTCACTCAGCATCGCCCTCCCGCCATCCGAACCGTAAACGCGCTTGTCGTGGGGTGTCCATCCAGACACTATATTAGAAATCCTTTCCAGATCCATACGAGCAGTATAACCTATTGGTGAAATATAGCAAGAAAAAACTTTTCTTTTTGCTTGACTTTTTCTGAGAATAGGTTAGGATGTCTTTACATTCTAGGTGAACCCGCTACACCCAAACAATAATATTATTTTATGGATACTATAGACCCACTTCAATGTTTGATCGATGCAGGTTTGCTTACCGAGGAGCAGGCGGCGGCGATCCATCTAGTTCCTTACAATTATGCGCCCGCAGTTACGGCGGCAATGGTTGGATTGATTTACGAGGAATCGAATGCTAATAACAATCCGGTCCCTCAAAGCGGAACGCTTACTTCCGCAGGTGCTATTAGCGTCGAGGTTACTCAAGGTAGGCGCTACGCCTTGATTGTAGGCTACACCGGAGACGACTTCAATTCCCAGACTATCGGCGTTTCCCATTCTAATGGGACTTCCGTCTCCCCGCTTCCTGTTCCCGGTGCCTACATTACCGATTACGTTGCGTTCGATGAGCCGGGATCAATTGAGTTTGTTGCCGCCGAAACACAAATCAAGCTTGTCCCATCCGGCGCGGTTACTTCGGTAAACTATACGTTGGTTGCAATCGTTTGAGGAACGGTAACAATAATATTATTTAATGTCCACCACCAGCATAGTCAAGGGGATTGCTAGAAGCATTGCTAAGGGTATCGTCAAAGGCGGTCTTGCTTTAGGTTTCGATCCACTCGACCCCAAGTGGGGTGGGCTGTTTATTACCGATGCGGACACACAGGTCTTCTCAGACTACGAAGCACCTGCGCTAGACTTCAACCCCTCGACAAGAATCTGGGAACCTGAGTTCGGACCAACACCCACTTATGAGAATGGAGCAACAGGAGTGCCGGGGACTTATTTTGATGAGGACGGCATCCTCCAAGTTGCAGCGGTCAATGAGCCACGGATAACCACCGAGAACGGCGTGACGGGCGCGCTGATTGAGCCTGAAGCGGAGCAGTTGATCTCAACCGACTGGGATGACTGGAGTGCGAGCGGCGGAATGGTATCAACTCCATCAGGCACTTATGCGGGGCAGGATGCTATACACCTTGAAAACACTGGTTCTTCTTCATTTTACAGCGAAAGTTTCACTCCACCCAATGGAGTCGTTTGCACGTTTTCTGTTTGGGTAAGAAAGCTTGATGCACAAGTCGTTGATTTGCGCTTATACGTTGGCGCAAGTTTTGCCTATGTATCAGTTACAGAGGAATGGACGAGGGTTGCTTATAGTTTCACTGGTGGTGGGGTTTCTACGGAAGCACGTATTCGCATCGCAACGACTGGGGGAGTTGTAGAAGTTGCCATGCCACAAGTCGAAGTTGGCACCGTCCCAACCTCCTTCATCCCCAACGTCACAGGCTCCCCAGTCACCCGTGCCGCTGACATCCCACGAATCCTCGACACATCGGAAATCCTCACTGGTGTTTGCAGCGTCTATATGGAGTTCGTCGCCAGAGAAGCAATCTCATCCGCTGAGCGCATCATTGTCGATGGAAACGCGACAGACTCATTTGCCTACATTGTAGCGACAGAAGCAGGAGCAAAGGCATACGATGGTTCAGCTAAATCCTATCCAGCCTTCGACGATCTAGGGAATGGGGTATCCAAGCTCTTCGGTTCATTCGGTATCCCCACATGGGATCTATACGCAGACGGCACAGAAAGCGCAGGTCTTCCAATATCCAGCGGGTTGATCGGGCTGTCATCGCAAATCAATATCGGCTGTGATGCATCGGGCGCTTCACAATTAAACGGTATCCTCACTCGCCTCATTGTCTGGCCAAAACTTCAAGCTGATCTCTAATGTCCCTAGGAACAGAAATTACCGGACCTAACTCCGCCGAAACTCTTGCCACGGTCGGGGAGAACGCGCACCTTGGCGACAACGTTACCCGTTGGGGTAATCAAGCATACGAGGAGGGGAACTTCCTTGAGCTTCCGGGGACTGTGGATAACGATTTCTCCGTGTCCTTTGACGTTGCGTTATCCGTTCCCGGCGAGCAGTCATGGGAGTTCAAAGGACGGTTAACAGACGGCGGGGCTGGGTATATTTGTGGGATTTGGCCTGCGTCTGCGTCTAAGAGGCAGAATTTGTTACTTAAGTTAGCTTCTAACGCCGTGCGCGTCTACTGGTATGATGAGACGCTAACACAGCGTTTCTACGACTCGACGCCTTTGGCAGCTAAATACCTAGACGCCGACATCACTCTGGTAGCCATGTATGACCCGGCAGGCAACGTAACACTAACTGCCAAGCTCGATGGGGAGGCTGCTGAGACTTTTCTGGACCAACCTTTCATTGGGACAAACATCAATGATGGCAACACGACGGACGGGCCTGTTGGTGGCAGGATGGCGGGGCGCATATATTCTGTTAAGTTCGCTGGAACGGGCGCTCCCACCCTTGACATCGACTTCTCCGCCTTCACCCGCAACGCCACCACTGGAACCGCACTCACCGGACAAACCGTCACGATCAACCAAGATGGCGACCCTTACGCCATCATCACCGCAGAGCAGGCAGTCACAGACGCCACCCAGATCGTTGCGACTGACCAGCCTGTCTACTACCCGAAAGGGGACGACGGGACTTATGCTTACATCTCATTAGCTGTTGATAGTTTTCTGGAAAGCGACCCGTTCAGCCTTGCTGGTGACTTTGAGATAACTGCGGTTGCCGACATCGCAAACCCCACTGGTGCAGGACATGCTTTCCTCGGCGGGACGGCAACGTGCCTCTTTCGCAGAGTCGCCGATAAGCTTGAATTCTGGGGTGATAGCGTTAGGCGCATCAACAAAGATATTATCAACCCCACGAATATTAAAGGTTACCGAGTCACCCGTGTCGGATCTACGTTAACCCTCTACACATCTCAAGATGGGGAAACATGGGAGGCTCTCGGGACCGAAGAGTATACGGGCTTGGTGTATACCGTGGCAGCAACATACGTTGGCACATGGAGAAGTGTTGGCGGAGCGCAACTGGACGGTAAGATCCATCGAGTGCTAGTTGTCGATGACGGCACCCCAGTCCTAGACATCAACATCCCGGTTGACGCCACCCACCTCGACACCTCCTTCACCGCCACAGTCGGAGGCACGGTGACCGTCAACGGCGATGCCAAGGTCATCGGTCACTCCGTCCTCTCCTACGACGGCATCAACGACCACATGACCGCAACGCTGACCAACGCTCTCACAGGCGGGACCATGGTTGCAGCATCCAGTCTCGGCGTTGCAATCTACGAGGTGGACCTGCCCGCAGGCGCTTGGAGCTTTGACGTGTTGGGGACGACGGCATATGACCCACAACCGGGCGAAGTCGTCAGCATCGACCTTTACGACCACACTTTCACCGACGAGGAGAAGGAGAAAATCAAGGCATACTACGTCGCACGCGGCGCGGGTAATTTCTCAGGGGTTACCGATGCCAGTTATTTCTGGCGGGAGCGCACTGACATTGTTGGCGAGTTCCCACTAATCGACCTGTCTAATGCCGAGAATCTATCGCATACGTTCCGAGGGTGCAGCTCCATGACTGCACTCCCGGCGTTCGATCTCCGGTCAATGACTGATGCCAATGCCATGTGCGTCTTATGCACTAGCCTTGTAACTTTTCCAGCGGGCGTTTTTGATAACTGGTCGCCAGTCAGCGTAGAAAACGCGGTGTTCAACGCTTTCATCACTTCTTGCCCTGCCCTCTCCGCTGAATCAGTCGAGAACATCCTAGTTTCCATCGACACCTCCGGCGTCTGGGGAACCTACTCAGGGGTTGAAGGCGGCACCCAGCTAGGTGACCACACCATCGACATCGGCTACGACGGGAGTAGTCTCACGCCTGCCACCCTTACAGCAATAACCAACCTCGAAGCCAAGGACTGGCTCGTAGCCATCACCCCATAACACCATGCCCGAAGAAGAACCATGGGTCTACCCACCCTCACACGACCCCGAAGTCCAAGCTTCACGCGAGGCTACCGGACAGATGTTCATGACTTTCAAGGCCGGATTCTACAATGGCTGGCACACCTCCATGAACGCATCCCACAAGATGCCTAAAAAGAATACCCATCACTTCGCCCCGCCGCCCGATGAAGCAATCGTCTCTGCTGATGAGTCCGTTAAAATGGTAGCCATCCCCATGCGCATCCTCATCGAAGGTGACGAAGACATCATCCGCCTTAATCACCCTCACGTCAACGAACTCACCCACTCCGACTGGAACATCGTCCGCTACGGATGATAAATAATATTATTTTTTCACTAAACAACTTAATCGCATGGGAGACATACTAGTAGGAAATAACGATTTAATTGATTCGTTGATGACTTCAAATACTCCGAAGGAGTTACGTGAAGTTCTTGAGATCACGCAAGGAGAGATTAAGGTTGTTACAGAAGATTATCAAATCACCAATGATGACGGAACTGTTATTATTGATGCCAGCAATAATACCGTCACGGCAACATTACCGGCAATTCCAACCGAAGGAAAGACATGGAACATTAAATGCAAGGACGCTACATTCACTTCGGTGATTGGTCTTAACGGAAAGAATTTAGATTTGGAGTCAGGTGATGCCGAGATATTTGAGCTAGAAAACTTCCAGATCCAAGCGGACAACACGGGCAACTACATACTTCTTTAACAACTTAAACAGATGAGCATTCTAAGAAACGTAAATACAAATCACTCCAACGGAGTCCCACCGGAATACACAAAGCAGACTGCTAGCGGAGGGTCATTCCTTATTCAGAAAGGACAAGCTAACAGTCTCCGTCTTCGCCCACAAATCAGGAACGAACATGCGGAGTCTTCCCGTGTAGCGCAAGCAACGGTAGACACAGATACTATTGTGGGGCAAATCTTTAAGGCTTCGCAAGATAACATTAATGGCATCTCGCTATCGATGGAATCTGCGGCTGGAGTTGTCTTGGATGACTTTGAGGGATATGCTAACGAAGCTGCGCTTCAAGCAGTATGGGTTGAGACTGGGGGACTAGCCGGAATCTCTTCTATTGTTTATGAAGGGAATAAAGCAATGGTTCTTGATGCTGGCACTGGCAGCGTAGGAGATGAATGGGAGAATACATTTGCAGAAACAGACTTCACTGATTACACTGGTCAATTTCAGCTTCGCTCAAACAAAGAATACAGTGACGTTCAGATGCGCGTCTTTGTTCGGGACTCCCTAGGAAACACAAGTAGTCGCGAGGTTGTCCAAACAGATAAGGATCTATGGACACATATCGTAATTGATGTGAACTCATTGGTTGCTGATGGAGCTACCGCTGCCGATTTATCAAAAATTGTAGGAATCGGATTCCGTGTAGAGAAAGAAAAGAAAGACGGGGTTGCAATTATTGACTACATGATCTCAGTCCCTCCTCCGGGATCTGTTGTGTTAAAGCTATGGGATATGGGTTCCACCCTTCCAGAGTCAGGAGTGGACATTCTGGATAATGCATCCCAGTATAGCAGACTTGGAGACCTTGGTATTAGCGGAGCGCAACTACCAGAAGTCCCAATAAATCTATTAGGCGGAAAGAGATTCTATCAGGTTAATAACTTTGTTGCGGGCGTCGCTAGAGAGATTCCAAGCAACGAGCTGCTTACGGTCGGCAACTATTATGCTATTACGATTCATTATGTGGACACGGACGTTACAGTCTATGGGCCAAATGAGTCATGGGATGACTACTACGCCAATGGATATGCATTCACGGCAAGCGATGAGTATAGCGAGATTGAAGAACTAGGATCTCAGATCGATCTGTGCTTCTTGATATTTTCAACGCAGGATGTATATGTCACAGAGATGACCCAAGTGATTGACGCGGCTCCTGGCAGCAACTCAGAGACGACCCTTTACATCGAGGACGAGAACATGAAAAGAAGTGATATTCTTCTTACTGGCGTCAGGGCAATTCAGGTAGCTACGCAAACTATCGAGCGTCCGTTCGTTATGAATAAAGGCAGCAAGTTTGAACAGGAATACAACGACGACATCACCGACTCCGTAAGCGCAATTGATGTCATCTTCCAGTATCGATACGTTCCGCCAACGGTGAACGGTTAATTTTACCTACTTCAACCATGACTAAAGACTGCGAAGAATCAAATAATATTATTTTTATTTCCAGCAATCGCTATGGCAAGGCGTTGATTGAGGAGATAAACGCTATCGAGGAAAGCAATTGCGAAATGATCGATGCGATTAATGAATTCGCATTGCAGTTTAGTGATTGTGATTACCCGTTCTCATCCGCTTCATCTTCTTCCTCATCCTCCTCATCGGATTGCCCGCTGTGGGAGGTGCCGGATTGCTGCCCTAAGTATTACCGTATTGGAAAGCCTACTCAAGATCACCTGAATTCACTAAGGGTGCTTAAGATTCTCGCATGTAATCTGAGGGCTAAGAAGCAAGCGATGGATGTATTGTATTCTCAGCCATGCTCTTCATCTTCCTCTTCATCTTCCTCTTCATCTAGCGGAATCTATTCGTCGTCGTCCTCTTCATCTTCGTCGTCTTCATCTAGTGGAATCTCTTCATCGTCGTCTTCGTCTTCTTCGTCTTCAGAATCATCATCCTCGTCGTCGTCTTCATCTAGCCACGTTTCGTCGTCCTCTTCTTCGTCGTCCTCTTCTTCATACCCAAGCTCAAGCACATCATCTAGCTCAAGTCCTAATTCGGATTCAACAAGTCACTCTTCATCCTCTTCCCCTTCTCAATCATCCTCATCTTCAAATTGCTGTGAGGGATTGGTTCTTATGGAGATCCCATGTGAAGAGTTGGGGGGTGAATTTAATCCTCTTCCAATTCTGGTTCCGCTTGAATATGAGGATCATAATGTATATCAAGAGGGTGACTGCGCATACATTAATAGCGAAATAGAGCCTTCGTCTTCTGTAAGTTCTTCTTCTTCGGAGTCTTCTTCGGAGTCCTCATCTGTATCTAGCTCCTCCTCTATTCCTCCATCTGGGTCTAGCTCGTCACCATCCTCATCGGAATCTTCCTCAGAGTCATCTTCAGTCTCTTCGTCGTCAACGCCGCTTCCATCCGGCCCAACATTCAAGAGGGTTTATTATGATCTAGTGGAAGAGAAGTGGAAGATATATTCTGCCGGTCTTGGCATAATTGCTGAAATGGATTCAGTCGATCCATGTTCACCAATCGGACCTTATGAGGTTCTCGCAGGATTCCCTTGCGCTGGAGAAATAATCAACATCTACTAATGCCTGAGCTGACACAAGAAGGAGACGACCTAATCCTAGAGCGCATGGAGTGCTTGAAGGACATCATGGAAATCATTGACAGCCAATTTGATGAGCTGATTGAAGCGTATTCATATTGCTGCGAATCACCATCATCATCTAGCATTCCGTAATATGTCAAAGGTTAATAATGATTACGAAGAGTCCAATGCGTTGCTCCTCCAGAGGATGGAGTGCCTCAAGGATTCTATGGAAGCGATCAATGTAAAATTTGATGAGCTTATTGAGGCATATACTTATTGCTGTCCTAGTTATTATTTGAGGTCTGATGGAGGATATTACCTCCGCAATGATGGATGTAGATATGCGAGAAATAGAGCTACCAGTTCAGACTCCTCATCTTCTTCATCGTCCAGCAATTCGCCATCTTCTTCTTCGTCTATCTCATCCTCATCTTCTTCCTCATCTTCATCCTCATCGGACACATCGATTAAGGATGCATCACTGAATGAGCTATTGCCATTCTTGAATTCCGGCAATACTGAGCTTGAGCTTTATTCTGATATTGGTGGACAGACGGGCCATGGTCCGCTTCTTAATGATTCGTTTGTTCTTAATCCTAATTGCTGGATGGCTGGGATTGACGCTTCAGGAATTCCAGTCGGAGTGACAAGCGTGCCGGGTGGTGTTAATTATTATGTTGCTAATTGCGGCGCTCTAATTACACCGCAGCATGTTATTGGCATCAGGCATTTCCCTTCATTCTTCTATACAAAGGGCGTTACAAAGTTTAAGTTCAGAGGGTCTGATGGAACGATTCACATCAGGACAGTTATTGGTGTTTGCCCAAGAGATGGAGGAATAATCGGAGAGGACGGAATTGGCGATGAGCTTGTTTGCACCCTAGATTCGCCGCTTCCCTCCACCGTGAAACCTATGTCAATTGCTCCTCAGTCATGGTTCGTCCAAGACAAGGAGTATCTAGCTGACAAGCCCGCTACTCCTTATGGGTCTCGCGGGATCAAGACTTGGATTGGTAGCTATGCGGTATCCTTCGATCAGTATTTCAAAGCATCTGTTATGCAGATCGGGAACAATGATGGGACTTATCAAACATTTGTGTATCATGGAACGATTAATGGAAATCCTTTCGAGGACAACTTAGGATACACGCGATACATTAGTGTTGGTCAAGGCGCTTCAGCTCCACCATTCCTTGTTGAGAATTGGCCGTGGGCAGGGGTCTTAATCAAGACTGGCGATTCAGGAATGCCCGTGATGATGGTCATTGGAGGAGATCTAGTTCTTGTCTCCTGCTTTACGACCGTAGTAAATGGAGCTTACCACGGATCTCTCGATGGATGGCACCTCAATCAGCAGATCCTTTTGTCCGATGCCGACGCTTCCGTATCAACGCTTTTGGAAGTAGGAGTCTCAGGCAGTCCGTAAAAATAATATTATTTTCCCACCAATAGAAACAATGGACAACAAAGAAGAAACAAAGTTATCTCCAGAGGAGATTACAGATAAAATGAAAGTCGAAGCAGCTCGCTTTAAAATCCAAGCGTTGAGGATTCTCTCAATGGTCGGAGGCATCTTGGCTGCAATTGGAACGCTCAACCTAGCAGGGGTTGCAGCGTTACTTCCCGAGAATGTAGCCGGATGGATTACGTTTGTAGGGCTGATGTGCATGTCTGCCAAGCAGGCAGTGATGTGGCTAGGAGATCTACTGGATAATGGAAAGCAAGATGGATCATTCCATATCTTGTGGCTTATCCTTTTGATCCCGGCGTCCCTTTTCTTCGGAGGCTGTGAGCATATCCACCCACCAGTCGTTCTGATTCCTGACTGTATTGCCATGCCGGTAGAAGCAAGTAACGGTCAAACCTATTACATTGGAAGATGCGGTAACGGAATTGTAGTTCAATGGAAGGATGAACTAGGCACGGTGTATCAGGTTGTAAGAAATGATGACACGGACGACTTATCATTTTACCGCATTGTAGAAGGAAAGAGAATCCCCCTTGGAGCCAAAGACCCTAGACCAGAACCACCACCACTAGAAGAAATCACAGCATAACATAACTGGGCTAGTAAACCTAGCCCGTAAATTTACACATTAATGAGTAAGATATTTATTGTTGGCCATCCTGGGCTATATGGGGGAGCAGGATCAGAGCTACACCACCAGATAATCCTTTGGAGAAAGCACATGGATTTGGATGTTACCATCATCCCATCCATGGAAGGCTTTAAAGGCGAGCCGCTAAGGCAAGAGATGCTAGACTTGGGCGTTAAATACGCCGACAAAGCAAGGGATTACTCCCTAGTTACTGAAGATGATCTAGTAATGAACTTCTGCGGGAAGGAATTCCTAGAGGATCTGCCGCTAATCAACAAGCACACCAAGAAAACTGCGTTCATCAACTGCATGACCTTCCTTTTCGACAATGAAAAGAAGATGCACAGGGATGGACTTATTAAATATTCCCTATATCAGAGGCAAGGGGTGCTTGAACCGCACAAAGCTATACTGAGAAACGACTTCAACTCGCAAGCTGAGTTCATATTGTTCAATCCATACTTCTATCACAAGGAATCGCCTAACGAAAACCTAAGAGTAGACGACAGGTTTACAATTGGTCGTATATCTAGGCAGGATACGGACAAGTTCGCCAAGAATACTTTCCATATTTGGGAATATGCGGTAGCACCAGTGCTGAAGCGCGGGCTAGTCCTTGGATATGACGGCAGATCAGAGAAAAAGACAGGCAAGCCGCCGGGATGGGTGCAGACTTTCCGGGATCAGAACGCATTATCGGTATCAGACTTCTATGCTAGCTGTGATGTCATAGTTCAGTCCACGGATACAACAGAAAACCTACCACGTATAGGATTTGAGGCTATGCACGCAGGGATTCCGCTAGTAGTGGACAATCGCGGTGGATGGAAGCACATGATTGAGCATGAGGTGACTGGATTCAGGTGCAATACACCGCAAGAGTTCATATACTGGACATCACGCCTAGCGTTTGAGCCTGAATTACGCTCAGAGATAGCAGATGCAGCAAAGCAATGGGCGATTATGGCATCAGGTGTAAGCGTAGCTAAGAAATCGTGGAGCAAATTCTTTAATAAGGTATTCAAATGACTGACACACAGCAATTAATCGCATCGACTTGCGATGAAATCAAGGAGCTTTTACTGAAAAAGAATAAAGCTTATGGGGATTCAGCATTGAATCCGGTAAGGGTATTCTCTAAGGCTGATCCCATCGAGGGCATTAATATAAGGATGGATGATAAGCTATCACGAATAGCCAGAGGATCAGAAGAAGGAGAGGATGTCTTGCTTGATCTGGTAGGATATATGGTTTTAAAGCTAATAGCTAAACGCAGAGAAGATGAACAGAACAATAAGAAGGATTAATACCCTCTCATCTAGGGCGTTTAATAATGCAAAAACTATTGCTATAGTTGGTAATGGCGGCATATCACCTAGTGACAATGAAGTCATTAACCAGTGCGACTGCGTAGTAAGGTTTAATAACTATGCAACTAGGGAGAAGATAGAATACACAGCAGAGAGATTCAGGTGTGACACGCTATTCTCTACATTCGATCTTCATTCAACAGGAGCAGAGCCAGCAACAACAGTAATAGCTATACCATTTCCATTCCATGCAAAAGATATACCACGGAAACTTAATAAATGGTATCCGAAATCAGCGCCATTCGTGCTTAACCCGTATGTTAATATGGAGTTATGCGATGCCCTTGGGCTTGATTCTCTTGGTGACCAGCATCCGATCCCGTCGGTAGGACTTACAGCGGTATGGCACATCTATCAATTGATTAAGTTCCAGCGTAACTGGAATCCAAAGATTCATATCTGTGGATTCAATTGGTATTCAGACAAGGACAAGCTTACCATTCAAGGGAGGAAGATGGACATGCGAAAGGCTGGACACTTCAACCACCATTACAGAGAGGAGATGAAGTGGATGATAGACAATATCATGTTCCATCCAAACTTCTCTTTCTCATCAGAATGCTTTGAGATACTTCAAGCATTCAAACCGCATATTAAATGAGCGACGAAGATAACATAAAGGAGGAGATAACTATAGATCACCTAATCAAGATTATTTCAGACTGCTCAGGCAGGGCTATACGTGCTATGGACGAGAACCATAGAGGTGCCTGCCGCAAGAACCTTAAGTCTATTCAGCGCATGGTGAGGAGATTTGAGAACCAAGAAGAATACTGGGATTAAAATAATATTATTTAATGAAGCATCTTAAAGAGCGCTGGTTCCAAGCGTCACTCGAAGCGCATAACAAGGGCATAGGTAACATCTTTGCCTTCAATAGCTATGCGATTCGAGAGCATTATAATGCATTCTATAAAGCAAACAAGCACAAGATAGACCAGTTCGATAGGTTCTATGAGCCTAATCCTTTTGCTAGCCAGTATGATTTACTGGTATATTGCTGGATTAACTTCCGACAAATCCTCAATGATGAGGTTGTCATCCTTAGAAAGATGGCGATCAAGGATAACAACCAGACATTAAGTGATAGAGCTGATGAGATAGTAGCAACCAACTCCATATATGGAATGGAGAGGGTTGACTTCCTATATGGAGCATGTGAATTAAGATGGCCAAGCTCCCTAATGAAGGGATCATACCGTGGTCCGCTAGTGCGAGACCCTTGGATGGAGGAGAAAGCCACCGCATTTTCGGATGAGAAGTATAAGTTCCTCATTGCTTTCGGTGGTGGCGGACAAGGAAAGACGCTTGTATTCCTAGCATTCAATCTGGTTATATGGGATTACTATATGTTCACCCAGAAGGGGGCTCGTTGTATGATCTCTACAGTATCAAAGGACAAGCTTAACTCCGCATCATGGTCTTATCTACAGCAACTCATTCAATCTACAGAGAAAGAGATCAGTCTTAGTGCTGGTCAGGGGGTAATCGCAGGAGATCACACAATCAAAAGGCCAGGAACTAGGGACATTGCTGGTGTATTCAAGGGCATTCTGCTTGGTGACAGGATCGATGACTCAGGAGTTATTGATAAGCTGACCGGAACGCACGGTCACCCTTATATCGGATACATCATGGACGAGGCTCAGTCCACTCCAGAGGCCCCGATCACTTCAGCATCCAACTATACTATGCACGCGGGGGACTATCGCGTGATGCTTACCGGTAACTACAACGAAGACACGGATACATTAGGCAAGAACGCTAAGCCTTCTACAGGATGGGACACGGTAACTGATGAGACATGCCAGTGGATTGCTTATCTAGTGAACCACCAGCCTGCTATCGTGATGCACTTCTCTAATAACAGATCTCCAGCCATGACAAAGGAGGGGGCAAAGCTGTATCCATACCTACCTAGTGAGAAGAAGCTTAGCAGACTATACCCTAGACTAGCGTCAAGGACTATCGAGAATAAACAATACCGTAGATTCTGGCTAGGATGGCGTATTGTCAATGCCGACAGCGATACAGTCCTTACTCAATCGTTAGTAAAGGAGACTAGCTGCGACCTACCACTAGACTTATCATCTGTATTACATAAGTTCTTCTCATTTGATTCCGCTCAAGGAGAAGGAGACCGCAATGTCCTAGGAGAATTTCATGATGGCATAGACCGAAAGCATAAGATACGGGTGTGGGGGGTGTCACAGATTACAGAGAACTTAAAGACATCTGACGCCCTCAAATACTATACTGAGTCAGCGGCATACATGATTAACAGAGCCAAGAACAGGGGAGTTAAGTCAGGCAATCTAATTCTTGACTGGTCTGGGAGACCGGCACAGGCGGAGATCATGGCTGCGAGCGGGTTTAATACTAAGCAGTTTATCTTCCATCAAGCATTACCGGACGGGAAGAAGAAAGATCCTAAGACTGGAAGACGAGAGAGCAAGGTGTTGGTGAATCCAGACCCAGAGAATAGATTGCACGCGCATGAAGTAGCTTTAAACATGATGTCATTTGGCGCATGGTTACTTAAAGAGTATGTTCAAGCTAGTAAGGTTAGAGGATTGAATGATGATATGCTACAGTTTATAGCGAACAATGGCATTGAAGAGGAGATGTTTTCCCGTAAGTATCATACGCATATCTCTCAGAAGTATGGAGAGCTGTTCAGTCTTAACTCAAAGAAAGAATTCAAGAATCAATTCAGGTTCTCGCCAGACGTAATGGATGTATGGATCATGGCGGCATACTATATGTTTACATATAGGCACTTCCCGATCTCCCCCATCACAGATCAAGGTGAGGAGCCGATGGAAGAATTAGATTACGAGGAGGAAATGGATATGCATCGTGAGATGTATGAGGATGACCTACTACCAGAATACTAAAATGGATGCATACGAATACATAATGATACGGAATGGTCGGAAGATTAAGATCACAGGAACATCCGTAGATAAGATAGCCATCAAGGTTGTAACATTCTTAGCTAATCAAGGCGAGAAGGCAGAGATGGAAAGCACAAAGCAAGCCATCGTCAATCAGCTTAAGTTCGTTCCGCTCAAGAAGACTAAGCCCAGCAAGCCAAAGCTTTCAGAAGCATATCATGCATCACTTGCATTGTTTAGATTTGCAGGTCAGAAAACAATAGACCAGAAAGAGCTTGACGAACGGCAAGAAATATGTCAGAATTGTCCATTAAGAGATACTAGCACCTTCTGCACTGGGTGCGGTGGACTCGGAAAGGCTACGATGATGCTGAATGATGCAAGGAGATTAACTAAAAAGCAACTGGTATTCAACCCAAAGATGAAGACCCAGTTTTGTGGCGTGTGTGGATGCAGCCTTCCATTGCTACTGGCTACGAACAAAGAATATCTACCGGACGATGATCCCATTCAAAGTCAGATGAGACCAGATAATTGCTGGATTAAAAAATAATATTATTTATACCATGAGCGAAGAACTATTATTGAAGTATGTAAATGACTCCATCCCTACATACGCATCCGCTACTAACATTGTCCGTGAAGCAGAGAAGAGTCATAAGTTTCAGTGGGAATTATACAAATCAATTAGAGATCACCTAGAAGGCAAGAAGCCAATCCCATCCGCCAAGCTAAAGAAGCAAGGATTGTCATGGGCATCCAACTGGAACTACGGGAAAGGCAAGGCTCAGATCGAGAAGAACGTATCAGAGAATGTAAGAAGCCTTAAGAATGCGATGTCGGTAGGATCTCCTGAGTTCGTATTACCTAAAGAGGAATACAGATCAGACCCGAAGAAACAATTCCTTTATGATATTAATCTAAGGGGATCGGTCTCATCTACTATTGGGTATTGTTTTGCTAGGGCAATTGAGGAAGAGGGAGACTTTTATGTTTGGGCGAATAGGATTGAATACTTCTCATATACATTTGGATACTCGCCGGTAGTATGGAAGGAGAATACTTGGGTTCCTGATCCGGTTGATGTATCAAACATCGCGTTCCCTCCGGGGACAACAGCCAAAGAGGTGGCGACATGGGTAATCTTCAGGACAGAAAGAGCCATCGATCTATATGACACATACATAAGGATCAGAAACAAGAAGACTATCCAGAAAAGCAAGCAGGAGGTTGGCGAGGAGGTTCCTGAAATTAAGTATCATTGGAACGAGAAGGCTCTTGGTGAGATTCTGACTAAGTTATATTCAGGGCGAAAGGAAAAGAACGGAACGTATGAGGACTGGGCAGACATCTTACCGCTATACACTGAGTCGCCAGGAACTGTAGTGGCTCAAACGGAAGACCTTAACATAGCTGCCATCCATAAGGTAGAAGCTAATGGAGATATTACAGTTGTTTATATTCCAAGGGGATACGACTGGTATGGAAAACCAAAGACAAGAGTAGGCCATAAAGCAGATGATGTCCCCGAACTTCTTTACAAGCGTGTCCACAAAGGCAAAGAGTGGAAGGACTTACTTCGCATCATCCAAGATTCAGCTTTCACAAACTCAGGAGACATTCACTCATCCAGAGGCGCAGGCAAGATGGCAACTGAGAATAGCATCCGGTATAACCGCTTGCGAAACTCTATGAATAATAAGTCTGAGTTGATTGGCTCGCCTATGTTTGAACAGCCATCTACACAGACAGCGGAGAAGGTGAAGATCACTCACTCTCAAGGGTTCACTCTCCTTCAGCCGGGGTTTGTTCCTATTGAGCATCAGCCTAACTACGATATTCAGTCACACCTAGCTATTATGAACGCGGAGAACAGAGAGTTCTCCGAGCTAAGTTCTCACTATGATGTTCAAGCTACCGGCAAGCTATCAAGCAGACCTACATCCGATGAAGTTCAGCTAGCAAAAGCAGAATCGGCTGGAGCAAAGGTGTCAAAGGAGATCGTGAAGCTTCGCGATTATTCTGGAATGTTCTATCATATCATCCAGCTTATGGCTGATACGAATCCTAAGAAGGGATCGGCTGGATTCAATGCTAGGCGCAAGTTCTTTAAGCTGCTTAAGCAAAACCTGCCAGACATCTGCGAGGATGATGCAGACGTAAAGGATCTTATCAAGCTAGTAGATGGATACACGATTGACATCGTGAACATGAGCATCTCATCGTTACAGACGGCAATGCAGCTAGCAGAGACTCCGTATGCGAGGAACAGGATTAAGCGTATGATGCTTGTGACTGAGGGGTTTTCTATCCGCGAGATCAACATCATGGTTCCAATCATTACTGATAAGTTCCGCTCGTTTGATGACACCCGTGTTGCCCTTATCGAGAATGATATGTTCTGGACAACGAATGAAGTTTCGTTCAGCGAGACAGACGATCATGTTATTCATTACGAGAATCATTCCGGTAAACTAGATCAAGTCTTTGATAAGCTTAGAGCTGGCGAGCTTGATGTGGTAGCTACATATGAATATACTATCAATCTTTATACGCACATTCTGCTTCATGTGGATGCGCTGTTAAAAGATCCAGTCCTTAAAGGACAAGCCGAAGACTATCTTGTTGACATGAAGGGCCGGAAGAAGGTCATTGATCAGATCTCTTATGCTTCAAGCAAGGAAGTCGCAAGGCGTGAGGAGGAAGCGAAGCAGAACAACCCAGGCATTAGCCCGAAAGATCAGCATGACATGAGGCTTAAGTCAGCGCAAGCGCAAGCACAGGAGCAGCGCAATCAGTTTAAGACACAGCAGCGCGGCTCACTCAAAGAGCAGGAGCTTGAAATGAAACACTCTTTGGCTAAACAAGAAATGGCCAATGAACACAAAGAAGAGATGGCTAAGATCCTTCTCGAAAACCAACGCGAAACAATTAAATAATATTATTTATGGACCATGCAATTGATCGAATCGATCTGAAAGACCTGCCCAGTATTAAGCCGGGACCGACAGGAAAAGTTCACCCGTTCTACGACGTAGCCGGATCAAAGGAATGGAGAGAATCACTTAACATTCTAATGATTAATGAGTTAAGGGGGTCTAACCCAAGCACAGACTCGGACGAAAGAAATAGAGCTTTGCTTGGCAAGCTGCAAGGTATGGTTCTAATGATGGATATTGAGTCGGTAGTGAGAAGCCATCAAGCTGTAACTACTGACAACGAGGACGAACTCCCGCAAGAAGAAGAAGATCCATTTAACTAAACAATACCATGACACCAGAAGATGACACCTTTGATTTTGACAAGAACTTAGACGTAGGAGTTCTTGATGAGCCCGCAGTAAAGACGCTTGAGAAATCGCCAGAAGAAATAGCCAAAGAAAAGGAAGCTGAAGAAGCGGCTGAGGCAGCGAGGGCAGCGGCTGCGAAAAAGAAAAAAGACGATGACGATGACGACGGCTTCACGTTTGGAGAGAAAAAGAAGACGGTCAAAAAGAAACCGACCAAAGAGGAATCACTTGCTGAATTGCGGAAGCAAAGGGATGATCTGAAGACAACCAATGATTCATTCACTAGCGCAATTGGCGATCTTGATGTTGGAATCATTAAGCAGATTGGAGCATTCATTGGAGAGCAATTCAAGGATGACATCCCCACTGAGGATGCAGTCATTGCCTTCCTTGATGAAGCTAAGGAGTCGAAGAAGAAGGTTGAGGAAATGGAGAAGGAGCTTAGTGATCGAGACTCTCGCATTAAGGATCTCGACATTCGCTCAAGCAAAGACTTCAACGATCAATATGTCGAGCCGCTTAAAGCGGTGGCGGCAGACTTGCAGGTTGAGATTGCAAACATTGATCCTGATTCGGCAGAAGTCTTAGCTCCATTGGCTACTCGTAAGTTTCATAATGAGCTTATGAAGTCAAGCTCGCTCACCTCGATGAAGATCAAGCAGATGCTTACCAAGTTCGGTAAGGAGTTTGAGGCTGAGTCAGGCGAGAAGTATGAGGCTCCATCAGTAGCCGCAGTGTCTGAATCATACCGCAAGTTCAAGAAGGTTGATGTCAAAATGGGTGAAGCCTATAAGACATGGCAAACAGAAAAGAAGGATGCCGCTGATCGTGGCGGAAAGCTTGATGAGGAGAAGCGGTTGCTTGAGATTAAGCAGGGCAAGGATGAGCGTAGGGCTGGAGCAATCAAAGGGCTCCGATCATTTAACATGGATCTAGTCGAGGACTTCAAGACCAAAGAGGAGATTGAGAAAGAGTTCAGAGCTGTGTTCCAAGAGAATGAGTCATTGTTTGATGACGTATCTAATGTCCCAACATATGACATCCTAACTCAAAGGACAGTCAAAGCTAAACTGTTTGATGAGATGGCAGCTAAATACAAAGAGCTGCTTGAGTGGAAGAAGTCCCAAGAAGAAGAGGACGGGGACGACTCCAAAGGAAAAGGATCAAAGACCGTCAAGGATACCGGCGACTGGATCGACATGTAAATAAATAATATTATTTACCCCGGCCCTTGATTGGGTCGGGGTTTTTTATGCTTAAAATAATTAAATAAAAGGTTGACAAATACTAGCAGATATAGTAGTATTCAGCATAGTCAGTTCAGCATCGGGAAGCTGTTATCCCATTTGTCTTACTCGTCGCGGAGGAGAATGTTGAATGCCATAGAGTGTCAGGTCCGGCAAGCCGACAACGGGAAGAATAAATAATATTATTTTTCATAGCATTCAAGTAATAGACAAATGACTTCAGAAGAATACAAAGCAGCATTGATTGCATGTGACTTCCGCGACCCGAATCAGGTCAGCGAACTCGTCACTTCTACGCACACAAACGTCAAGTTTAACGAAAAGGTTGAGCAGCGTTTGTTCCAGAATCCAGCAGGTGGATGTAACTATTTCACCGGATTCTTCGGAACGGAAGTATGGGAAGATGGACAAGGGCAGAACCTCAAGCGTGAGTTCTATACCGATCCTTACATCCCTCTCACGTTCTCTCACTTCGTCAAGACGATGCAGGTGTGTGATCCTAACCTCGCTAATGAGTGTGACACTACTTACTGCGACGTTCCAGAAGGTGGACGCGGAACCCTCCCTGACATTTCGATGTTCAAGTGGGGACTTAAGACACCTCGCGATTGCATCGCAAACATTCGCCACATCAAGGACTTCTACGACTGGGCTCGTAAGATCATTCGTGGGCGTGAACTTATGGATGAGGCTGTTATCAACCTCTTCTATACCTTCTCCGCTATTCGGACTCTTGGCCATAAGGTCTTGCTTCAGGGTGAGCGTGACGCGAATAACAATCTTGTTCCTATTGCGAACGATAACCCTCGGAACCCTTTCCGTGGATTCGCTTACAACTACATGGAGGAGTTGTTCCCGCGTCCTACAAACCTCAACGATGTCTTGCCTCTCACGACTGACATCCTTGATATTGTATCGCGCCACTGGACACAGTTCCCGAAAAGCAATCACGTTGCCACTGGTGGGCGTGGTGAGTTGATCTTTGAATTCTGGTATCCAGATGACTGGTATCAGGCTGAAGCAATTCATAACCCAGACTACATGGAGAAGCTGAAGGTTATGATGCCTTCCAATCTCTTCGCTGGTTACTCTCAGAATCCTAATGCCCGTGAGGTTATTGGAAACTGGGCCATGCGTTGTATGCCTTGGCTTCCTCGCTTCACTGAGTCTACTCAAGGAGGGCTTATCATGGTTGATACCCATGAGAACGTGCCTATCGAAGTTGGATCAGAAGCAGTTGGTGCGCGTAACTTTGAGAATGCTCCGTTCGGCATTGCTATGTCTCCTTCGCCGGATCAAGGCAAGATCCTTCGTCGTCCTGACCTTACCCATTCCGGTGCAGGGTTCCCAATCCAAGCTATCACTGGTGGCGGAGATTGGATGATCCGTAACGACTATGATAAGGATTGTAACGAGGATCTGAACAAGCCATTCTCCAAGAAGCGTTATGAGATGGGCTTCATGATGGACAACCCGGACTCCTCTTTGGGTGTTCTGTTCCGTCGTCGTAAGTTCCGCCTCAAGCCTCTGAACGATTGTGATCTTGCTCCGATCTTCCCGGTCGAGCCGAACACCGTTGACTGTGCGTTTACGCCTATCGGTTGCGAAGACAACAAGCGTCGTGCTGATGATTCTATCACTGCCCAATCTGACACTAAGCAGGTTGTTTGTTCTGCCGCCGCTTGTGGTAATGGAGAGTCTGCGCCTTATCTCTTCTGGGTTAAGGTTGAGCATAAGGCTCTATCTCCAGGATTTAACTCACTTGGCTGTGACTGCGGATCTAATGTTACCCTCTTCGTTTACGATGAAGAAGGTGCATATGATCGTCAGGTCACCGGTGTTGTTAAGGCTAACAAGTTCGCTCATCCAGAGAACTACCACTTGGTGGAAACTCAGGAGGATCTTGGTGAAGGCCACTGCATTAAGGGTATTGTCTGCGAGGACAGCACTCCACTGCAAGCTAACGTCATCAACTGTTGGGATGAGTCTGACGAAGGCTATGAGGTTCTCGCTGGAGACATTCAAGTCATCGTTGATTCGCCAATTGGATGCGAAGTCGGTGATCCGGTCACTGTGTCTTACTACGATGCAGACGGTGTAGTTCTTGGAACTACGGCAGGAACTCTTGCTGTGGCAAACCATGAGCAATACACTTACCAGATCTCTTCGGTAGTAGAAGGCTTCGCCTGTTCTGCCTTCGAGACTCAGGCGGCAATGGGAGTGTCTTGCGCAGGTGGATCTAATAGTGCAAGCTCTAGCTCTAGTTCCAGCACTAGCTCCAGCTCTAGCTCTAGCTCCAGTTAATCTGTTCACATAGGGGCGCTCAAGTAATACTGAGCGCCCCTCAACCACTTTAAATAATATTATTTTTATGAACAGAGTAATTACATCCCACCAAGACTCGGAGTTTTACTTTCCGCTATATCAATTGTATTACAACCTGCTTGTAAAGTTGGTAGTAAACAACGGAGAAGAAGAAGGTAAATACGCTATCCTTAGCCCAGACTGCTCACCCAGTCACTTGAAGGTTACTGAATGTCGTAAGAATGCATACGTTAAGTTTTACGTTGCAGCTTACACCGCCGGAATAGATCCAAACACGATGCCTGATATTAACTCATGTGATGAGTTGGTGGTCAATGCATTAGAGTTTACCTAATTCCTATGAATACTTCGCTGCTGGCAACCGCCCGTCAACAAGTAGTTGATTCGCCCAACATCACTTCAGATGTTTCTGATTTGTTGCTTGGGCTTATTGACGAAAAAATCCCCAAGTCTAAGCCGTGCCACCAAAGCATTAGACATTCCAAACAAAGCATAGCCATATGCATTGGTCACTCAAGAGGAGGGGATAAGGGGGCGGTGTCAGTCAGCGGTATTTATGAAGAAGATTTTAATAAGAGGGTAGCTGTAAAGGTAAAGGAAAACCTAGATTCTCTTGGGATCAGTTCTATCATCGTGGATGAATATAAGCATTCATCTTATGGCGCAGCAATGGAATGGCTGAGTCGCTACCTCGATGAGCGGAATATCACATTAGCAATCGAGCTTCACTTTAACTCGTATAACAGTGAAGCGTTAGGATACGAATATCTTTATTGGCACTCTAGCGAAAAAGCAAAAAGCCTAGCCCTTGCGCTATCAGAGACCCACAAGACAATCTTCCCATCAGCTTTAAACAGGGGTGTTAAACCCTTGAACAACAAGAGCAGAGGGGCGTTGTTTTGCAAGAAGACAAAATGCCCGGCAGTCATTTGCGAACCGTTCTTCGGAAGCAATCAAAGTGAGGTAAATAAATACATGACTGATGAGGGGGTGGTTGATCTAGCGGATCTATATGCGCAGGCAATCCATACTTATATTAAATGAATTCATTTGCCCCATACATTTTAGCGGTTTTATTGTTGGTCCTCAATGGCAACATGCTGTTGATGTTCCAATCAGATAACGAGAAGTTCAAAGAGGAAACACTGGAGAGTTTTTCAAAACACCTTAAAGACGAAGAGGCTCACCACGCAAGACAAACAGTAGACGAAAGTAAGTTCATGTCTAAGGATGTATCAGATGAAAGATTTAATCATATCTCTAACGAGATAAGAGAACTTCATTTTCAGATGGGATTAGCATTATCAGACTTGGAATCAATCAAAGAGAAGTTAAACATGATCGACTAAATATATGGATACTGGGCAGATGGTAAGTTTAGTTACTGGCTCAGGAGGCGCGATGGTTGCATTGTTCTTTTGGATTCGGTCCCTCCAATCTGATAAAGCGTCACTGATTGAACAAGTTAAGACTAAGGACGAAGAAAATAGAGATTTAGCAAAGATGGTAATTGCATTAACTACTGATGTTCAGAGGTCACTCGTTGAAAAGACAGGATGCAAATACCAGCCGGACAAAAAATAATATTATTTAATTATGAGCAATTGTGGATGTAATGACCCTAATGTAACACCTCCTGACAATGAGGAGTTTCTGATGGTTAAAGCTACGAGTAAGTCTGCGTCCAAATGCGGACCACCCGGAGCGGTTCAAACTCAGACAGAAGATTGCCAGAAGTCAGACTCTACTTATGATCTGCTTCTTGCTGACTTCGCGTTTCCTGATACTGATTCTGTTCCAGTGTTGGTATGTGATGGATCTATCTATTCCGTTGGAGAGTGGATTCAATTTACCGACTCGGAAGCACGGGTGCAAATCGTAGCAATCAATGTAAACGAGCTTACTGTAAAAGGCATTTGCTCTAATGGTTCTGCGGTGTTCAGGAACCCAACGGCAGGAACGATTATCAGGAAGAATGAGGCAATCGTAGTGATTGACTCGCCTGACTGCCTAACCGACGAGGAGCAAGCAGAAAAGCTATCAAATGATCTATCGTCTATCGAGGAGATTTGCGCTCCGTCATTGACTGAGGAAGGTAGCACATCTGCCGAACAGCAAATGACTGGATGGACTAGAGCTGATTCCGCTAACCCAGGATTCACTAAGTGCATCAAGAGAGTTATTGGAAACTGGTTCAAGAACGGAATCCCATACTTCTCCAATCTCAGGAAGATCGCTACTACAGGAAAGCAAGTCCTGATTATTGATCCGGCTACACATGAAGTGTCGAGAGCGGAGCTGGATTCCCTATCAACACCTGCGCAACAATACACTTGGGCTCCGTCATTTGACATCCTTGCTAGTCTTGGCACGGATTACAATGATCCAAGCTCATGGATTAAAGTTAATGACGGTGACACCAAGAGCTTCACTCTCGACCTTAACATCACATCGCTTAATGATCTTAATATCGGAAGAGACTTCTACGCCATCTTGAAGATTGATCTAGGCGCAACGCAAGGATTGAACTATGGAGCGCAAGCCACACTGAAAATTAACGGGACGGTTGAAGGTCAGGTCTATAGCTACACCAAGGCATATGGCACATCCTCAGTCATGGTCACTGTCCCAGTGGACAAAACTACTCGCCAAATCACATTGGACTTGGAGACAGAATCTTATACTAACGGCAAGTATTTCTTGCAAGCTAAGTTGCAAGGGGTGATGATGTAATGAATCAACTGAGTGATGGGACTGCGAGCTGGATCGGAGGGATGGACACAAGTCGATCCCCGGTAGATATATCTGACTTGCAATATTCAAGGGCGTGCAATGTTTTCATCCCAAGATCACTTGGAGGAGTCAGACATAGAGACGGAATACATTATCAATTCATCACATACAGAAGCTCAAAGGATAAGCTTCTGTATGAGAAGGGTCACATCTCAGCAGAGGGATGGTTCACGGACAAAGGGAAATACTACTTGTTGGTTGTAGTAGATGGTTACGTGTTTAAGTTAACTCCGGTAAACAAATCTACGTTTGCTGCCGAAGTCTTAAATGCTAATTCCCCAAATCAAGTTACTGACAAGCATTGGGTTTGCAGGGTTCCCAATGGTGCTATTGTCAATAACGGCGTGAACCTCCCTCTGTATGTGACGGCTAATTCTATCCGAAGAACTGATCCATCAAATAATGAGATCGGTCCCGGCAAGATGGGTGTGTATGTCCAGAATAGATTCTTCTATTCAAACGATAAAGGAAATATTATCTATGCTTCAGACTATGGAAACCCAGTAGGAATCAAGGAACATGGATTGACAGGAATCTATGGGTTCTCCCCACCAGAGAATCAAGATACTATCACAGCCGTAGGAAAGCAGAAAGTCATGCTGGAATACGCGGAGGGTGGAGCCTTAATGTTCTCGACTAGGAATAATATCTATTCAGTAGATGTAAGGGGTGACAGGAATACATGGGCATCACAAGGATCTAGGGTAGGAAAGGTTACCCAGACAGTAGAGGGACTGAATGCATCTAGCTCGTATTCCTTTGAGGCGTTCGGGACTAATGTCTACTTCCGCAACTCTCAATTTGGTATTGCGGACCTGAAGCAATCACAGTATCAGTTTGCTCAGATGGATGGAATCGTTAGTGAATCTATCGAAGCTTCCTATTGGCTTGAGCATGATACAGAGTGGATGCTTGACAAGTGTTATACCCGCTCATGGAATAGTCGTCTCTTCACAACAGTTGCACCGCAGCAGGATGATGAGCAGCGCGTATATTGGGGAGGATTGATTTCATTTCATCCGGCTGCAATCTATGCGAATCAAGAAGCGGCTCCACGCAGGTATGAATCTCTAATTACCGGGGTCCGACCTTGGTGTGTGTCCTCAGTCAAATCACCAAATGAAGGAGACCAACTCTTTATTCATTCATTCGACATCGACGGAATCAACCGCCTTTACAGAATGGTTCGCAACTCCTCCTTCGACATCAATAGTGAAGGAAAACGTGTGGAGATCGAGGGATGGATCGAGACGAAGGGATATGATTTTAAGGAAAGGTTTTCTCTCAAGAAGGAAGGGACGAAGTTCTATTCACTGAGGCCATTCAACCGCGACATCACTATCAAGATGGCGGCACGCAAGGAGGATACAGGAAGGTGGATTGACTACTTTACCACCACCCATAAAGTAGGTGATTCATACACCAGAGAAGCCAATGGGTCTATCACCCCAGTAACATCAAGACCGCAAACCAGATCACAAGTCAACCTTCCGGGTGTAAACTTTAACCGATGCAAGGAGAGGGATTCATTCTTGTGGATTCAAGATCGTATTGAATTTACCGGACCGCTACACTTAGACTCATTCATTCGCGCAGGAAGCGCCCACACATTAGAAACATCCGTTTACCAAGAAGAGAAGACTTCGATCTCGGTGAGCTATGAGATCAAGGATGACTTTTCTTATTACATTCTTAACGGTCAACCAATTAAATAATATTATTTTATGCCTATCAAATACGCTCCACTGAAGGTAGCCAACCCTACCGAGAAGAAGCAGGATTGGGATGCGGTAATGCGTGAGCTTCCAATGCTTGCGGAATGGATCGAGCGCACCTTCGCGGTTGACATCACGGATATTGCGGATGAATCAAAGTTCGTCACATCTACCGAGAAACCAGAAGGGTCTGACTCCGAATTGCTTTGGGTGAAGATCTCCTCGCCGCCAGGAATCGGCATCCCTTTCGGAAACGAATACACAGTCATATACCCATACCCTCCTAACGTCCCATTCTTATGGGTGTCGGGAGATGATTCGCTTCCAACATACTTGCGTAAGCTTACGTCTGATGAGCTGGATAACTATGAGTTAGACAACCCAGTCATTGAAGACTACTTCCACGTTATACTTGAACCATGAACGCAGGGCAAGGAGCAGAAACTATCGCACAGTTTGTCGATTGTGTTTACCCGCAGGATTCCGTAAAGATCTGGAACATTCTACGGCTGGGAATCAACCGTGCATGGAAGGAAGGCAAGTGGTTCGGGATGACGGCAGAGATGTTTGTCCCGGTTCAAGAGGATTTATGTGGGGGTAAATTTATTATCTCGCCTTTCGGATACTCAAATATGATTGGCTTGAATGTGAATTGTGAACCTCGCACCTTTCGCGACATTCACTTCATGTTCCATAAGAACGGATACGGTGATGTAGATCAAAGTGGAGAAGCCTGTTGGAATGAAGACGTATATGATGAAGGAGTTCAGAATTGTTTATTTGATTTCAAGGCTCACTTTCCTGACGGAGCTATGCTTGGAGTCAGATCGTTATCGGATGCTGGCGAAGGTGAGAAGCTTTGGATTCAGGGACCGACAGCAGATGGAGAGCAAGCATTCTCTTACGAGTCAATCAAGGATAAGTTCCCCTCTGGGTGCAACTGTGTTGCGGTTGAAGAAGCCTCCCTCGCGAGAACGGTTCACGGCATTGAGTTTACCATTACCAGTGATTTCCAATATATAAATAATATTATTTTCTCGGACATCGCATCCATCAACAAGACTATCACTATGGGCTTGATCGAGGTTATTGCGGTAGATCCAGCTACAGGAGTAGGTAAGCGGGTAAACACATTGTATCCTTGGGAATATAAGTCACCAATCAAACGGTATAGAATCCCGAAGACTTGTTGCGACACGGTTCATGGTCTATTTAAGATTGATGAACAGCCGATCATTGTAGATGAAAGCCAGCCAATTATTATTTCCGATGATGAGGCTATTATTTCTCTTGCAATGGGTATCTATTTAGTGTATCATAAGCAAGACATCGAGAAGGGGACCGTGTATATCAATCAAGGAATCAACGCGCTGGAGAAAGAGAAGCGCGAAAAGGAATCTCCAGATGTTTTCCCGTTGCAGTTGATTGGCATGACGGCAGACGACACTCCAGAAATTCTAAAACAAATTTAATCATGGCACTAATTATTGGAGGATTGGCTACATCAGCACTTGGTTCTATTGCTTCTGCATTTGGTGCATCTGAAGCGGCGGAAGCAAGCAAGACCGCTGCTTATGTGAATTCGCAGATGGCTAAGAAGAATGCTAAGAAGCAATCTGAAAGGCTTGATGCGATGCTTAAGGACAAGACTGAGAAGCTTGACAATATCAATACTACGCTTGATAGGTTTGGTGGCGGTCCATCATTGCAGACTCAGGAGAATCTTGATCTACTTCGTAAAGGGCAGAATGATTACTTGCGTCTAGCGGCAGGAGACTTCGGTGCATTTGAGGATCAGCTCAAAGATATTATGTCTTCCACGGTTGCCAATACGTTTGGTGCCGGGTCACCAGTAGGGGCATTCACTCAGCTATCAGCACAGAACGTCAGCAACCTTAGACAGCAAGGTGTCAATACTGGATTGCAGATCTCTTCCTTCCTTGGAGGAGAAAGCATGAATATGCTTGGCACTGAGTTTGGATTACTTGATGAAAGGTTTGAGCGTCAACAGCAGATCGATAATCAGGAACTTGCGGTTAAGACGGGTGCGGTTCAGCAACGAGCAGAAGCACAAGGCATCGGAACGGCAGCGTTCGGATCGGCACTCACTTCCATAGGAGGTTATGCGTCTACGCTTGGTTATGGTATTGCAAACAATGCAGTGCCTATGTTCCGTGGGCCAGTTGACGTAGCTTCAAGTCAACCTGCATCCGCACGATACGGAGCGCCAGCAGCATTCCAGCCACCGCAAACTAACTATGCTGGCAACTATGCCGGAGGCGGCGGAGGTGATTATGGGGGAGCCTTGCCAACCACTTACGGAGACTTAGGCCCACCTCCTTCTAATGGTGATCCGTATGGTTATAATTCCGTTCTTCCGCCATTGCCAGGAGAAGTTCCAACAAATGCAGTTTCTTCAGTGTCTCCTCTTATGGAATACTGGAATGCCGGATCTCCATATGCCAGCTCTTACAATCTTTGGAATTCGCTTGTCATTTAAATAATATTATTTTATGTCTAATACAGCATTAGAGATCCTGAATAGCTCGCAGCAACAAGCTGCGCAAGCTATGGGTTTGATTAGCCAGCAGATGACCCAGACTGCTAGCCTCACACTTCAGAAGGAGCGGTTCATCGCAGAGCAAGCTATGCGTCAAGCTGAGTTCGCAGAGCAGAGTCGCTATAATGACGCGCAGCTTCGTGAGACCGCTTTCAGGAATAGCATCCTTGCCGCTGAGTATGAGGTTAAGAAGCAACTGATGCCTCTCCAGATTGAGACCGAGCAACTTAAGCTTCAGAATGCGAAGACTAACGCTCAACGCCAGACGACTCTTTACAATCAGGGTCAGTTCAACTCATTGACGAAGCCATTTGATACTATCATCTCGGCTAACTTCATGAAGAACCAGAGCCCCGAATATGCTAAAGGGTATCTGGCTATTAAATCCAAGTATGAATCCAATATACTGAAGGGTGGGACATGGGATGACGAAGCTTACGCGAAGGAGATCAGGAAACTGAACGATGGATTCAAGGGTGTCACTGCTCCAGTAGATACAGAATACAATCCAGAGGTATCATTCCTTATGGGTGCGCTTGGGGATACTAGTGGTAAGGCTAGGTATGATGGAGCGCACGATCCTAATATCAGCAAAGCGATGTCTGGCATTCGTGGAACTATCCTTACCGGAAGTGATTCCGATATGGTTAAAGTCATGAATAGTCATGGCAATAAGTTCACACCAGAAGAACTTTCGTCTCTGCAAATCACAAGAGACGATCTTGCTTATCAGGATTTTGAAATCAAACTATTATTTGAACAAGGATCTAAGCTTTCTACTGCCGCTTTAGCTGATCCAACCGGATCACTTGATAAAGCAATCAAGCAAAACCACGATGACATTGCCGCCGCTACAGAAAGAAGAAGGCAGACTCTTGCTAATGCGCTAGGAGGAATCAAGATCACCCCTAAAGGCACACCTCCCCCAAGCAAATCAGAGTCAGACTTAGACAAGGTTACCAAAGAGGCAAACTTAGATAAGGTTCCGCCATCTAAGCTAGACCCGTTCAATAAACAAGAAGATAGCGCAGTAGAGAAAAAAGATATTGCGGTTCGTGATTTTTCGTCTAAACTAATTACTGAGGACAAGGAAGGCAATCCGGTTAATCCATTAGGCGGGCTTAATGAATCTCTGATTAAGGCCGGACAAGACGATTGGACTGTAGATTGGCTGTCGGAACCTGCCGACTCGCAGAATAAGATCGGAGCAGTAAGGGGGCTTCTGCACAGAAATCTTAATGTTGGATTAAACAGGATGAGCAATGATGATCTTGTGTCTCTCATCCATAATCCAGCCATTGAGGATGTTGTCCTTTCGGGAAAACCAATCATAGTTAAAAGCTCTAAGCCCGGCAAGGAATACATCATTGGAAAGGGAGCTACCGCCCTTAGCATTGATTCTAATTTAGGAGGAGAAGGATTTATCTCTGAGGGTAGGGCGAATAAAGAAAGATATGCTATTTCTAGCATGGATGAATTAAAGAAAATGATTAAGTCTTCAGGCATGAATGAAGCAGAAACTCGCAGAAACTTCATTGATATTTACTCCGCCTTAGTTATTGCAGGATTAGAACAAAGCACGAAATGAACTTAGTAGAATACCAAGATTCAGTCAATGCGGCTGTAAGGACTGATGCTTATAACAGTCTTCCGCAAGAAAGGCAACAAGCTGTTCTCCAAGGGCTTAGATCGGAATACCTAAAGGAGCGTCCTTTCGAGGAGGAGGCGGTAAATCGCATCTCTGAGTCTATCAATAAGAAGCACCTCCGCGCCACCGGGCAAGGAAGGTATATTCCTATGCGTTCAGAGATCGATGCTCCGCTTCCTTGGGAGGATCAAGACTGGGCAATCAAAAGCGAGGATGTAAAGGAGAAGCTACTGGAAGACTTCCGTGGAACCATTCCTGATCTCGCGGCGCAAGATCCCGTCAACAAGGAGGATCGCGGATTCTATCTTAACGCAGTAACAGATCACGCATTACGCAAAGCTATCGGTGGAGACACAGGGTGGGCATCGGATAAGTTCAAGAGAGTCTTTGAGGGATTCACCGCAGGCATCCTTGGGTTCGTAGGTGCGGATGAGAAAGCTCAGGACGTTCGTAACTGGGTGGCGGATAACCCAGACTATGACGACGACTTCACGGCAAAGCTTGCTACAGGATTGGGAGATCTAGGATCGTCTACCGCTGTATTCGTAGCGGGATCTATCGTAACCGGATCACCAGTAGGAGGAACAGGATTCTTGCTTGCAGGAACATCCACCCGTAAATATCAGGACGCTTACAATCAGGCTATCGATATGGGCATGTCTCAGGAGAAAGCTAACGATGCAGGCGTAGGTGCAATTCCTGGCGCTGCTATTGAAATGATTGGTGATAGACTTATTGCTGGTCGCTTCCTTCCTAAGAAGTTTATTCGTGGGCTTAAGGGTGCTGACTCGGTTAAACGTAAGACAATCTCTCAGATCATGAACGACGAAAGCCTTCGCAAGAAAGCTTTCGGAGTGATGCGTGATGGATTTGGTGAGGGTGCATCTGAGTGGATGGGAGATTTGTCGTCTGGATATGGATCATACCTGATGACTGAAGAAGAGTCGTTCATTCCCGATGCTACATCTCAGTTTGAATCGTTCGCGCTTGGCGCAGTCCTTGGCGGTGGTGTTGCCTCAGCTACAGAGATTGGAGGAATCCGCAAAGGACCGGAGGGATTCACTACAAAAAATAATATTATTTTAGGTAAGACCCAAGCGGCACTTGATGATACTTCTGGCAAGCGTTCTTCACTCACTCAAGCAGAAGTAAACGAAAGCGTAAGCAAGCTTGTCAACGAAGGTCGCTACAAGGAAGCTTATGAAGCAGCGAATACAGTAGTAGAAGGTGACAATCCAGATGCTTTATTCCCCGACTCGTTTGGTGCATCAACTAAACCAGCAGAAGTATTACCCGAAAATCTAGCTCGTCAAGCTGCCGCGCAATCAGGGGAAGGAACGGCTAACCAAGCTAGACCAGAGCAGCCATCGCTATTCCCATTATCAGAAAGCGCAGAAGCTCAGGCATTGTCTGACGTTCTCACCAATCCAAATGAGGGGACACAAGATAAAGTTAATAAACTTATCCCAGACAGAGCTAGAGTCAAAGATGAGATCGACGGTCTAGGTGATGATGGCGCATTAGACCCTGAACGCTCTACCGAGATTCTTGGCATCCTAGACATCCTAGCTAATAAGTGGGCTGATTCAGGAGCAGGCAGAGTTGCTAATGATTTCTTCAAGAAGCTTAACTTTGAAGGCGCGGATTCACTCATCCCATTTCAAGACATCGTAGGCAAGTTCATCACCGGTAAGGACAACCAAGGCGCTACTACTTATCAGGATGTAGACGGCAATACTAATATTGCGTTCACTCAGAACGGAGAAGTAGGATCTCTATTCGCTGGGGTGATGAGCGCGCTTCGTCAGACCGGAATCATGGAAGACATCCTTGGCGCAGACGGCATGGAAGTTATCCGTGAGAACTTACAGACAAACGAACTTGGAGTTGAGTCTGACCAGAGGCTTGCTAATAATGCTCTTGATTGGATGGCTAGAGCAGAGCCCAAGAATGAGGTTGAAGCCGAAGTCTTTGGCAAGCTGAAGAACTGGGTAGGCGATGTCTATAAAGGTGTTCGTGATTACTTTGCTCAATTCCTTCCATCCAAGTTTCAAGCTAACAAGAAATTGGATGAGCAGTTCGCAAAGTTATTTGGATTCGATCCAACGGCAGGAACCCCTCAGTCATTCGGTCGTGAGCAAACTACATCGGAGCTGAACCCAGATGTCAACTCACCGCTATCTAGGAGTCGAGCAGCAACAAGGTTAGCCGCTGGCGCACCTACACCAGTAGCGCAGCCCGCAGTCCAACCTGCCGTCACTCCAGTTACCTCGCCAACTACGCCACCGATCAATCCAGATCGCGAGCAAGCGGCAGAAGAAGATCCAAAGATTAAAGCAGCGCTAGAAGCAGCAGAAGCATCATCCAAGGATCTATTCGGAATTGATATTACTGATGATGATCTTGATACCGAGTCCGAAACACTAGACGCACTTGCATTCCACGGAACACCGCATGAGATCCTTGGAGGGTTCAGCACTAAGTTCATGGGAACTGGTGAAGGGCTACAGGTGTTCGGATGGGGTCTCTACTTCGCTACAGCAAAAGATGTAGCCAAAGATTATCGCGAAACTCTTTCAAGGAAATATGGTCGCAATAAGTTTATGGAGACAGTGGGAGCAGGCTTAATCGAAGGTGATTTAAGGTTTGACGAACTCCTAAACGACATCGCTCAGTTTGGATATGACACTGTTCATGGCTGGGCTCAGAAAGACGCAATAGAAGGTCCTGGGCTTGAGCGCGAAGGAAAGGTTAGTGAAGATTATTATGAAGATGCAACACAGAGACTTGCATGGATGTCATACTTTAATTTGGAGAACATACCTTCGATTAAAGAGTTTAATCACGAAGGCAATCTTTACAAAGTAGACTTCAAAGCAGAGGATAATGAGCTTCTCGATTGGGATAAGGATTTTAAAGATCAGCATCCAGAAGTAAAAAAGAAACTTGTCAAGCTTGGATTAGGACTTAAATCGGAAGTGGATCACCCTTACACAGGACAACAAATTTATAACTTTATCAATGATGGCTCTTTATTTAGCAGTGAAGACAATAAAGCAAGAAGCTTAGCATTGCTTGATATAGGAATTAAAGGAATTAAGTTCCTAGATGGGCAGAGTAGAAGAAATAGAGAAGGGACATATAACTTTGTAGTCTTCGACGGCGCGGACATTGAGATACTAGAAAAAAATGACACGCCAGTCTCAAAAGAAACAAGGGAAGAAATTGTAGGAGAAACCCTAGACGCACTCACCATTGATCCCCGCGTATCATCGCAAGCTCAGGCTACACTTCAGGACTCCCGCAATATACAGCGAGGACATCCAGAATCATTCGCGACTATCTCAACCATTGCTGAGAATACTAATACAGGCATGGCGAAGATTTTTTCATACGGCAAAGGCATGTATGATGAGGCGATGGAATACCTCGGAGATCTGTATAACCATGCAAGCTCCAGTAATGACATCAAGGAGATTCGCCAGAAGATCAATGCTAATCTGGGATTCCATGATCTTCAAGAGGAGCTTGATACCGACTTATTAAATAATATTATTTTAAAGCGGGCGGAGGAACGTGGGCTTGAGATAGATCAGGACACAATCCCAACCCTTGCTAGAGAGAAGGAGATTCAGGAAGAGTTTAAGACCGCAAAGAAATATCGTGAGCTGTCCGGCTTGCTATATGCGGATATGTATTCATCACTTAAAGCATACACTCCACAGCAAGCCATTGCGCGAAACATCGCCATAGCTTATGGCATGGGACGATACGTGGTTGCCGAAAATCTCGCTAAGCAACTTATGGCATTCGAGTCTGCCGCTAGGGACATTCCCGGCATGGCTGAGATTGGATTCGACCAGGATGGAATTGCTAATATTGAAGGGCGCTCTAATAATGAAACTGAAACTAAGTGGAATCAGATTGTATCATTCTCTGATACGGTTACAGATGAGAACATCGATGAGAAACTTGCAGCAGTAAAGCAGAACCTACGCTCAACCATTCCGCAAGGTGCGCTCAACCGAGCGAAGAAGCTTATGCTTCGCCAGATTAATGACTATGCTCTTGCTTACCACGGGACCGGTGCTGATATTGAAGGAGGATTCGATACTGATTACGTCGGAACAGGTGAAGGAGTGCAGGCATATGGATGGGGGCTTTACTTCGCGGAGAACAAATCAGTAGGTAAATTCTACCAAGAGAAAATTGGACAACAAGCTAGAGGTAAAAATAATCTTATTTTTACAGATAAGGCTAATAAGGCGATGGCTTCAATGCCAATGGTTAGCCAATCTGACTTGCTAAATATATCCAAAGCGTTCGCTCCCGGACAAAGCAAACGAGCCACTGCCGCAGCAATCAGAAGAAACACAACGTCTAAATATCTACACAAGCTTGCTGATCTGGTTAAGTCAGGTGACATCACTTTAAATCCAGACCGAAAAGGTGACGACTTTAAAGGCAACCTCTATAAGATTGATTTCAAAGCAGAGGATAACGAGCTTCTTGATTGGGATAAGAGACCAGAAGATCAACATCCAGAAGTAATTGAAAAATTAAAGGAGGCCGGAGTATGGATTCCATCCGTTGAAAATGGAATAGAAAACTCCACAAAAGGATCGTCAATATATAACAGCATATTCTACACGGGAACCACAAAGAGGGATGGACTAAAATCAGATAAAGAGCGCAGCGAGTTGCTTCTCAAGCATGGCATTAAAGGAATTAAGTTCCTCGACGGAATGAGTCGTATGCGCGGCGAAGGGTATAGCAACTTCGTGGCCTTTGACGGTAAAGATATTGAGATCTTAGAGAAGAATGGAGATCCAGTATCTAAGGAGAAAGCAGATGAAGTTAAGGCAGAGATGGGCGCACTGCAAGACGGACAATCACAATCAAATACTCTAGCTGAAAATTCATTTAACAGAGCTATTGCTGATAACGATCTCATAAAAGCAAAGGAAATCCAAGACAGGATAGCTGAGTCATTAGGATTTGAAGGAGGGTTCTTTCACGGGTCCGCAATCAAAGGCATTAAGAAGTTTGGGGTTCCTATATTCTTTTCAAAGTCCGAGTCTTTATCTAGGGATTTTGCGGGTAGTTACAACAAAGAAGGACCAGTAAAAGGAGGCTTGTATAAAGCTTATCTTAATCTCGGAAACTCATTGAAGCTCTGGGAGTTTAAGGACTGGGTTGATGTAGTAGAGTCAATTAAGTCTAGCGGAAAAGATACTACCGCACTAGAGAATGCGATAGCCAAGTATGCTTACTCAATGGAGTTCGACGGATTCAGTTATCAATTCACGGACGCGGAGCGCGCAAAATTCGATAAAGAAGAGAAGACTTGGGAGAACATGCAGAAAAGCATGTTGAAGCGCCGTGAAGAAATAAGGCTTGACCCTGACGCTGATCCTAATGAACTTTACTGGAATGTTGACGGTTATGATATTCCGTTTTCAACTAAAGAACTGGATAGCAAGGCAAACTTCTTTAGTAAAACTGATCTTATTTATGCTCTCAAGGATCTAGGATTCGATTCGGTAGGCCAGCTTGAAGGCGGGGATAATCCTAGTGATGCGGCGGCTGTTCTTGTATTTGACAATAAGCAAATCGAGACCGAAGAAGTTCTCCCTACTGATGAGGAAGGAAAATTAATCCCTATCTCTGAAAGGTTTGGTCAGGAATCTACTGATGTCGGCGCACTGCAAGACGACGGTCAAGCTCCGGCACCTCCATCCCAGCAGACAGAACCAGATACAATCATCACCAACAAGGATGGGTCTACTACAGCGGTAAGAAACGCAACGGATCTATTCAACTGGATGATCGAGAAGGATCTCATCGCCGCTCCCTTCAAAAGATTCTTCTCCAAGGCTATCAATAATAGGGAGATCGCCAATTTCCTCAACACGGTTAAGGTTCAGTCATCCCCATTCAACTCATATGATCCAGTAAATAATATTATTTCTTTGAACTTCGACGGGTCGGACGTAGCCGTAATGGCTCTACATGAATCCACCCACGCGGTTCTCAGTAATGCTATCGCCCGTGATCCTAAGTTTAAAGCTGACATCGAAGGACTGATGCAGGATGTCCGCAACTATGAAAGTGCGGACCCTAAGATGAAGGAGGTTCTTGAGCTTGCCGAGCAAGAGTTTGCCGAATATCAAAAGGCCAATCCAAATAAGGCTACGTCATTCAGTAAGTGGTTCTCCATGAACCATAAGCAACTACGCCAAAAAACTAATGCTTCCGCAGTAGAAATCCGTGCCGCTTATGCGCTCACTTCAGCAGATGAATTTGTAGCAGCAGCAATGTCTGATGTGAACTTCCGTGGCATGATGCACGCATCGGCAGCGGATCAACAGCTTACCGCATGGCAGAAGTTCAAGCAGATGGTAATGGATGTGTTTGGCTTCGGTCGAGTAATCCAGAAGCAAAACGTATCTGATGCATTCGATGCGATGATCGACTTCGCCATCGATGAGAACATCGTATCGCATACGCTTCCATTCATGCACTCGAATGAGACTCTGAATGCTATCAATCCCGACAGCAAGAATGACGGAGGGATCAAGGAGTTTGGACGTAAGTTCCGTGCAATCAGGAAGGGCAAGATTAGCGACAAGACAGATCGCAATACTGCCACGATCATGAAGATCGTCAAGTCGATCAACCCTAAAGAAATCTTAGCTCTGCCAGACACAGCGGTTAAAGAGTTCATGCGGATCATTGATAATGTCTATGATGCTCGGAACAACCAAGTAAAAGATCCCGCCCTTCGTGAAGGCAATGCGGCTACAATTAACGCGCTCGTAAAGTATAAGTTCCTCATCGATCAGGTTGCTATCAACAAGATTAAAGCAGCTAATGCAGGTCTGTTTGATATGAGCCAATTCAAGGGTGATCCAGACAATCGTCAAGAGGTTGAGAAGTTCATTAATGATAGCGCGATTGCCAATGAGACTCAAGCAGAGAAGAATGATCGTGAGACAGCAACAGCAAACAGATCAGCAGCACAAGCAAACAGACTAAACAAGAAGCAAGAAGCATGGCGCAAGAAATATTCGGAAGCAGTAGAGGAAATTAAATCTGAATACAAGTCTGCTAGCGATTGGGTGGAAGAGTTTGAGCTTATTAATGGAAGTAAGATTGATCCTGATCTCAGGAAGGTGGTCATGTCTCACTTCGATTACCTTACCAAGATCGCTAACGTAGGCGAGATGACAGGTAAGGAACTCTACACTCACTTCTATGCGGTGAACAACTTGATGGACGGAAGGATTGCTTACGTCAACAAGACAACAGTCCCATACATTCAGAGAGTTCGTGACGGCAAGGTGAAGTTCAGTGAGCTTAAGTCTAAGTTCCGTGATCCAGTCCTATACAAGAACAAGTTCCTGAAGTCTATCGATGGATTGGTCCGCTTGACAGAACTCATGCAGACTCAGCTTGATCGCTGGTCCGCTCACTCACAAGCCCGCGCATTCCTTCAAGCAGATCTCATGGGTCCGCTTATGCAGAAGATCATGCTCGATGCGGAGAACATGCGCGATAAGGATGTAGATGAATATATTCAGCACCGCAAGGAACTGGAGGCTAAGCTTGGTCGTGAGATGAAGGGAGCAGACAATGTAGCTATGTCAATCTACTCTCGCCTTACTCAGTTCCGCATTGGTGAAGATCCCAATAAGGCGCTCATGCGCAACATTAAGAACGAGCGTCAGTCACATAAGAACGCTCTGGATCAAGGTGACAGCGAGACGGTTTCCTCCCATAAAAATAATATTATTCCTATCTTTGATCGGATGGTAGTTGGGCTTGAAGCGGATAACCTCGATGCGCCTATGGATGTATTGATGGAGTCCGCCGAAGAACGCATCGGAACAGGTGACTTCAAGGTGGGTGAAGCAAGACTCGCGTCCCTCAACAAGATGATCGACATTCTTGACAGATCAAGGTTGTCCAATGAAGTCATCTCAGAAGGATTCTACGGCGAGCCATTTGAGCAGTGGGCAAACTATGTCCCTCGTCATGTCATCGAAGCTATGGCGACCAAGACAACTGGCGAGCTTGAGGCTGTCAGTATCGATGCTAAGATGGATACGTTCGACGAGAACCAATTCCAAGGCAAGTCTGTGACGGGAAGGCCGAGTCACTTGAAGCGCAGGTCTGACTCACTTGGCCCCGGCACAAGATACTACGCAAACAATATCGAGAACACATTCGATAGAGCTGCGCGCATCTCTGCCATGACTGTTAAGACTACGGCAGAACGGTTCATCCTTAAGGAGAGGCTAAAGAAGGGAAACCCTATCAACAAGCTTATCAAAGGTGAACACACTTCTGATACTAGGGTAAACCAACTTGAGGCATGGGCTAAGGATCTAGTCTACAACGCCATGTTTAATGGTGATAGCCTGGATGCAATGTCTGCCACCATGAAGTTGTTCAATGAGATGTATGCTAGGGTTGCTCTGTCAGGAGTCCATCAAGGCGTCACTCAAAGTATTGCTGGCTTCTCAGACTATACAGCAAGGACTGGTAATCTTGGTGGAGCGATGGATGCTTCGCTGTATTATGTTTCCAATCGTGAGAAGATGAATGAGTTCTTCTCGGAGAATGCAAGGTGGATTGCCAACCGCTCACTCATGGGTGAGGTAGAACTTGACCGTAAGAAGAATCCAATCATCGATGAGGATTCTATCCGTGCAATGCCTATCGTCAAGGGTCTGGAGAAGTTCAACAAGGACGCCGGAAAGGTCATCACGTTCTCGCTTAGGCAAGGGGATGACTTTACGGCAAAGACTCTGGTTATTGCTGAATACGTTCGCTTGATGAAGGTCAAGGGTCGTCAGATCGGGGAACTCTCCGATGTTGACTGGGCTAATCCAGATGGACTTGAGCTATCGCAAGCCATCATTAACGTGGAGCGCAACTTCAACGCATCAAACAAGGTGCTACGTGGTCAGCTATTCACAGACAGAGATGCCAAGTATTCATTCGCACGTAACATCACGCTGGCATTCAGTGGACACGTTACCATGCTTGGCGCTCAGTTGAATCTCGCAACACGGGACATCATTGAGCTGGCTAAGACTGGAGAGAATAAGGAGGAGATCAAGTCAAAGCTACAAACGATTGGAGCCATCCTTGGTCAGACGTTCATGTTCACATCGAGCAGATTCCTTATCAATGGGAGTATCGCGATGCTTATCACAGGGCTCATCCGTGATCTCTATGATGATGAAGATGGAAAGATCGCGGAGATTGAAGGTGAGCTGCAAGACGCAAGGGCGACTGGAGACCATGTTCTAGTTGCGCACGCGGAAGCTGAACTACAAGCAGCGACAGCAATCAAGAAGCATCTCTACAGATACTCCAATAGGAACTTCTCACCTGCCGCCTTTGGCAAAGCTGTCCTTAGAGAAGAGCTTGGAGTGCTTCACTTGTTTATGCAAGGACCGCAGATCCCTCAGAAACTTCTGTTCATGGTCCCTGATCGATACAGCAAGGAACTGATGAAGGAGGAGATCTCTGCCAAGGCAGATGTAATGTCTGCACAGATCGCTGACCTTAAAGATCGGAAGCGATTCGGTGAAGCTGCAATGTTATCTGAACAATTGGTTTTGCTGGAGGCGTCTGAATATATTCCGTATTCATATCCCAACTTCAGCAACTTGGGTGTTGGTGGTATCACTGGAACCACCATGGAGCAGGGGTATGCTTCACTTAAGGAGGCTAGTGATGGGGTGCTTGGCCTTGAGGAATTCAACTGGAACGATCTGGTATTGGCAGGTCGTTCGGCAGGATTCGGTCAAGCGGACATGCTTAAGATCCTCAAGGAGTGGGACAAGGTTGAGGATAAGCTGTATGATATTGATACAGCGCTTGAAGAGAAGCTGCCGGAAGCTCAAGCGAAAGCTATAGAGGCACGCGAGAAGAAGAGGATTGAATTAATCAAGCGTCTTACAAGATGATCTAATGAGGGAGACAGAAGCAGTCCTATGAAACTGTCTCCCTCATACCTTCCCTTACGGGATAAATATGATAGACTCAATCGCTTTGCGATGAGTCATCACCGGAGTTCGCGGGAGAAATGTCGGCCAGTGTCGAAGCCTCCAATTCGGAGCGGTATCCGCACCATGCGGCGATGAATCGTTGAGCGTCGCCCTTCGCAAAATAGACGGAGTTCATCCACTCATCCTGCTCAAAGGCGTAGGTCGTGGATTTCATGATGACCATAATACCCCCGTCGCCGCGCTTTTCGATGTGTTGGACATCTGCGAGAGGCACGATTGAGGGGCCATCGAAGATTGATTCGGTGACGCAACCACCGCGAGTTTGTTCTTCTTGATCCATGATTGTTAGCGTTCGATTACTTACGAGGCTCTATCGGAGATAATTCAATTCCGAAGTCTAGCCGATGACCGCCCTCATCCTCGTAGCCAATCGAGTAGCTGCGTGAATAATTGTCAAGGAAGCTACATCCTGGCAGCACTAGGATAAATAATATTATTTTTTTCATTGCTTGATGTATCCATTACGGATAGCGTTAGCTTCACATGAAGAATAGTTTTCGTAGCCCTCGGTGGCTGCGCCTACGATCTCGCCATTGCTGGCAGTGCGACGCCATCGCCACTCTCCAGCTTTGTCTTGATAGAATTCCCATTTGTCATTCATAGCATCAGTGTTCTTTGGTGTTGCTAGTATTGTTACAGTTCGCATACAATATCTTCCTCATTTACAAACAGGAAATATCGGTCCTGCCATCCGACTTCGATCATATTTTCTCCCCAACTTCTGAGACGAACCTTCTTACCTATAGTAAGTCCTTTCGTCTTGATGTGGATGTTCCTTCCGGGTAATCCAAATCCATAGATAGTTCCATTAAGTGATTGATCCGTAGATGTCTGGGCAGCCGGGATGACGATTGCTCCTTTCTGAACCTCATCGACGTTCCGCTCAAAGACAACCTTGTTTCCTAATGGATACACCTTATTCTTAATGATGACACCAAAGATGTGCGCGCCTTCACAGATGAACATACCGGTTGTCTTATCAAGCAACTGGTAAGCACGCTCGGTAAACTTGCTGCTTACTAGAACGATAGCTCCATTCTTGATCGCCTTGTGCAATCCTCTGCCGAAGTTCTGCACCATGCATACGGCTGTATTGAAGTATGCTTCGGGTGTTACGATCTGCCCATAGGATCGACTCTTATTAGGAATCAATACCACCTTCTGTTTACCAATTGTTAAAGTCTTCTTGGTCATGTTCGTCTAGTGTTAGCTTGTCACACCATAGCAGAGCTATGCCTATAGCGTCTATAATGTTGTCGTTTCTTATTTCGGAGTAGCAGTCATACCCTCTCACTTTATGTTTCACTGCTGCCTTGCCGTCTCCCTTCAGGGAACCAGCCCAGTCTTTCAACCGCTTAGGCAAGATGATACCGAATTTCTTTAGGTCGTAGGTGTCGCGAATAGATTCAACCATGCTGTGACAGATACCCATAGCGTATGAGCCAGATGCGCTCTGACTGAAGTGCGGGATCTCGATTACGATTATGTCAGGATTGTATTTATCTATCATCTCCTCTATCCCCATACGAAGCCTCTTGATATTATTGATCTCTCTTCGCACCCTGTCCAGAGTCTCGCATTTCTCTGGCTTTTTAGTAGTGACAACTGTAGCCAGTCTTGGTCTCAGCTCGACGGAATCACCATGTTTAATCCTATCGATGACTGCTACGCCTGTATTCCTGAAGGATAGATCTATCCCCATAATTATTGTGTTACTCATCTAATTCAAATGGGTCATCGATTTCTAAAGCCTCAACAAGCTTCTTCATCTCTTTGTTAATCTTCGGTTCCTCCTCCGGCTCCACAACCGGATCAGTAAGCCACTCTGTATCACCGAAAACATCTTCTATATCTTTTATTAGTCTCACTTTATCATCCTCGTTTAAGGATTCATTTTGTTTTACTCTGCGCTTAGGTGGATCATAAGGTTTACCATACTCGCCTTCGATCAACTGAAGGACCGTGTGCTTGTCTGGTATTATCCTGCAAAACCACCTTAATGTCAGACTGAGGTTACGATACTTGTCCTTCTCATGTAGTGTATGATAGAATATTTTAGCAGCTTTGTCAAGCGCATTCTTCCAGTTCTCACGGAAGAACTTATTAGCTAGTGCATTAGTCACCATGCCAACCCTCATATCAGAATCGAGGCACTTACACCAGTGAGCTAGACACGTATCGTTCCAGTGTTTGATTATGACATAAGCCAGCTTCTTTCTTCCTTCAAGGATCTTAACATGTCCGGCAGCATCCTTATGATATGAGATGATGTCCTTCCAGTGATCCTCGTTAATGAAGTTGACGAAGTGATAATGAAACTCATCATTCGCTGACTCCATGCAATAGATCTTAACTGCTTGTTCGATCTGCTTATATTCTGCACCAGTTCGCAACGCAACACCTAGTGCCTTCTGTCCTGCTGCCGGTCTGTCCTTTCTAGGATATATTTCCCACAGCTTCTCGAACATCATCGAGATGTCGAAGTCTGTATAAGCCATAACAATAATATTATTTTTTTGGTCTCGCCATCAGGACATTATGAAACGTCCTGTATTCTAATTCTCCTCGAAATAGTAAGCAATGATCTGATTCGGGATCATCGACATGCGCCGCGTCCCTCCACCCTGTATCCCCACCCCACTGTATAGCCATTGCTTGAGCTATGCCATCATAGGTTTTACTTCTCTCTTTCTCTCTACCGTCTCTAGGTGGTAATGCATTCTGCCCTGAATCAGTTTGATTGCCCCACCTTTTCCTGCCGTTAACAATCCTTGGTTTGATATACTTGGTATTCTTCAGTCTAGATAGATTCTTAAGCCATAACCCGGTTCCCTTGCTGGCATCGTGTCCAAACCTATACGGTTGGATGTATTGATCTGGTTCCTGTATCTCAGTAGACAATACGCCAACAGGATTTTCCATCGCTATTCTTGGTATGTCTGCGCTCCATAGAAGCTTAGCAAACTGCACTGCTTCACAGGTTAGTAGCGGACATCGGTATCCATTAATAGTCCAATGCATTCCACTGGAAGAAAGGTATGTGCAAGGTGGGTGGCAGATCATCAAGTCCCATCTCTGATTTATTATCTCAAAGACAGATCCTTGATGATGCCTGCCCTCACATGGTAACAGATCACATGATGTAGCGACATGACCCAGAGCATTGAAAGCATCTCGGACTACACCGGAACTCTCACATGCTACCAATACTCTGAGCGGTCTCTTCATATCACTTCGATCATCTCCTCAATCTTAATGCCTTCTTCGTGAGTGAAGAGAACATCTTCATTGATGCTAATGAACTCGCGAGGAGTAACCTTAGTGTAGATACAGATCTCCTTGATAAGCCTCGCTACTTTCTTCATCACTATATCCGTCACGGCAGGAAGATCCCCCATTCTTTAGCGGCTTCTCTCTTCTGTCCAATATCCCAGATTGCATCCAGATCAGGGAAGGTCATGATCTGCATCACGCGCTTAGGATCTTCGCATGTCTCAAGCTCCTCAATAATCCTGGCGGCAACCTTAGCGTATGACAATCCATACACATACTGCTCATCGGTCAATGTGATAGTCTTACCTACCGGCTTTTTGTTAGCTACGATAAACTCAAATGATACAGTTGAATCATCAGTCGCCCATCTGTAGATAGATCCTTGGATGATGTATGCCAGTGAAAGCTTCGATGGCGTTCTTGCCACCACCTTACAGTCAAGCACTCGCTTCTGCTCTTTGATGCGGTAATCAAGATACCCAATGATCTTGCGGTTCACCCCTTCAAGATGACACTCGATAAACTCTTGCGATGAAGGCTTATTGAATGGCCCAAACAGATCACTGAAGTGCTGATAGGCGCACTCGACAAGCTTAGGGATAGATGCGCGGATCTCATCATCCGCCTCCACATACTCTTTCTTGATCGCCACTTTCCATGCGTCAATCTCATCATCATACTTATCAAGTGCGAAGTCACAGAGATTGCATACCTCCTCACCCTCAAGCCATTTATTGACAGCGTGTTCAACGGCGGTTCCCCTTGCCATGTTAGGGTTGCCGACGAACGGCGAACGCTTTACCTTGTTATTGTAGAAGCTCCCCTTGTAGGAGATGAACGATGTGATAGTCGATGGGCTGAAGTGTGGGATATAAATCCCGTTGGAATGTTGTAGGTCAAATTCACTCATAATTCTAATAGTCCGATTAATGTTGCTAGGGTCAGCTCAAGCATATTCATATCTTCTATAGTGTAGATCTTGTATATGCTTATCTTGTTCTGAGCCCATATTTCTTTTGTTATTGCTTGTGGCGGTAGGTTCCCAGTAAATTCTTGAACTAGGACCAACCCCTTCTGTTGCTCTTTGATGTAGTATAAAGAGTTCTGTGCTTGTCGGCTGAACACAAACAGTGTCCCTTCCCTCAGTTTGCAGAACTCACTAAAGCTACTCATGCCTCCCGAGAATGTCATCATGATCTACTACCATCCGTTTATCATCATGGTCTTTCGTCCACGATATAGGGATAGCCATCCTCAAGTCTATTATTACGATGTCTCCTACCTTGACTTCAAAGTCAAAACCGGACACCCCTGTTCCCAGCTCAAGAACCTCTGCCTTGGCATGAGTCTCAAGCACTGTTGCAGGTGTTTCGATTACACCCTTCTCCGCTTTAAGCGGGATTACGATTAAGTTTTTTCCTATTGCTTTCATAGATTATTTATATCCTTCAAGATCCCTTTCACTTCATCCTCCTCAAACGCTAACTGAAGAGACTTAGCTTCCAACGCATCCTTATAGAACTTACAGTAAGCGAGAACCTGTGGCCATTTGTCGCACCACTCCTCACTCAAGAACCACTTGTAATAATCTGGATGAACATCCCGATACCTACGCCCATAGTTCTTAGGCTTGCCGAATGGGAATGGAGCATCAGGGCTAGGGCATTCGGCTGGAGCGACATGGTTAGTGTATCCATTCCTAATCAGACGTAATTCAAACGCATCAATACTATGCTTAAGGAACATCGACCTTGCGCTAGTTGATTCCATTACGTCATCCCAATACTTATCTGGATACATAGCACTAAGCTTTGCACCGACCTTGAATAATCCGTCTGCTGACTTCATGAAATAATATTATTTTTAAGGAACATCATAAACTCATCAACAGGCAATGAGAAACCGCAAGCATTAGGATGCCCGCCTCCTCCGAATCCCTTTGCGATATTCAAGATACAATACTCGGTCCCCATGTATTCATTCTGAATCAACGAACAAATGATCCCACCGTGCATGTCATGCATGAAGAATAGAAGAGGGAACCCGTTCTTGATTGTGATAAACTTATTCCCATAAGAGTTCATTACATTGAATGGGATACCTGCGATAGTAACCACTACTGACGAAGCGGACAGAAGCTTTCCTTTCTCTTTCTGACCGCGCTGGAGGATCTCCCCAAGCTCCAAGTCACGAATAGCACACTCCGCGTTATAGTAGTTTATACGCTCCACCCACAGACCGAGAGACTCATCGTTATCGATGTCCCCAAGTCTTGCATACATTGCCGCACCTACTAACTTGTAGTGATTGAATGTTCTCAACGGCCCAATAGGATCAGGATCTTTCCGATAGATGTCCATCACTGCGATAGCATACACGGCAAGAGGGACAGGTTTGGTATTGAAGTAATGCCATGTCAGTTCACACGCTGCGCTATCATCATTAAGAATCAGCTCGCATTCAAGTTCATCGAATTCATCTTCCATCACAGCATCAATGAATGACTTATGATGATCGATGATCGTAAGTCGCTTTCCGAATCTACTATTCAATTCGCGCAGATTACTAAGCGGGAAGGTGATGTCAACCATATACACATGGTCGTATGCAGTTGGATCTAACTTAGGAACGTCATCCCCGTAGTTCCATCCGAGCAAGTCAACGTGCCGACCTTGATTGATCAGCGCCATGTAAGCAATTGTTCCTGAGCAGTAGCCATCGTTATCTTTGTTGTGGTAAATTACCAAATCTTTATTCGTCATCGTCATCTAGTATTAGTGGTTCGTATTTAAACATTTTCTTGCATCTCTTGCATCTCCAAATCGGTTTCGCTTGGAGGTTAAACCAGTCCAGCAATTCAAAGTCATCTCCGAATATGCACTCCGGGCAGGAGTCTGGTGGGTTCTTAGTTAATTTCTTTAACCTTGTCAGAACCAATCGTTCTGATTTCTTTTGAAGTTTCCTCGCGCTCATGAACAATCTCAATCTCCTGATTCGCTGACAGGAGTTCAGTTGGTTTGAGGTGGCTCACCTCGGTTACATCATCAGTAAAGAACGACACCTTGACTGGTCTAGCCTTGGCGTCATATACTTTCATCTTAATGAACTCGTTCTTCAGTTCCCTAATGCATCTAACGCACAGTGGAATCTGTGTCGCCGCCCATCTGATTCGCTCCCTTCCTTTTGTTGGGGCTCTCTTCTTGACTAGCTCTACTACAGGGCTAACAAACATGATAGCGAAAGGATCTGCATCATAACCGCAGGCACGACATGAACCTCCGGCTGCGTCTATCATGTATCTCCTGGTCCTTGCGCTAGAGTTTTGCTTGGTGCATTTCCCACAGCATCTTGATGATGATCCCTTCTTAGCCTTGGAATCGTAGTCATACGAGCATCCACACTTGCAGCATGTTCTTATCTCCTTCATATCTATAGAAAAGGCGGCACCCAATCTGGATTAGATCAAGTGCCGCCTCATTACCTAGACTTAAATAATATTATTTAGTCGGTTGCATTTTCGGTTTCGTCCGTTGAAGCGGACTCGAATGGGAAGAAGGCTGGGATCAGCACAGGCACAGAGACCATGCGCTTCTCAGTGATGGCCTTGCCGTCACCATCAGTGCCAACAGGAACATCCTTCTCTTCCTTGCGGAATCCTTGAAGAACTTCCTCAACGGAGAACTTCTTACCCTTAAGGAAGATGTTCATGAGGTTGCTCTTCGCCTCTTCCACCTTAGCTTCCATCTCAGTGGCGGTAACCCACACCTTGTCGGTGGGATTCTTCGGATCAATGAAGCAAAGCTTGCCCTCTTGGACCACGCCTTCTTCATCGGTGTAGTTTCCGACCGCCTCTTCAAGGAAGATCTGCCCGAAGACCACGATCTTCAACATGTCGGTAGCAGAGACGGTGACTTCATTAGGATCAGGACGCTCCTCGATGCCGTGCTTATACTTGATTTCCTGAGCAGCGGGGAGGATCTCCTTGCGCTGGAGGATCTCACCATCGGACAGCTTCTGTTGAACTTCCTTGATGTCCTTCTCGAATTCTTCCTGACGACCAGCGAAAGCTTCCTTGGTCTCCTTGTCGCCCTTCTTAGGACGCTTCATACGGGAGAGTTCAAGGTAAGCAGTAGGATCAGCCTTCGGGTTACGAAGGGAAACCTCAGTCCGGTCAGACATGCGACGATAAGTATCGATAGCACCGGGAGCCATGCGGGTTCCCTTCTCGGCAAGGAATGTAGAGATGCACTTCGATGCTTCGAGCGCAGTCTTATACAGGCCCTTTGCGACAGCAGCACCAGCCAAGTCACCAATGAACCATTGGATCTGGTTAGCCAAGAACTGAGAGTTCTCGCTGGTCCCGATGAAGTAACCGATAGCACTACCCAAGTCCTCGTCAGACGCACCTTCCTTCAGGTTGATGCCGTAGCCATCACCGTCACGGGCAATAGCAACCGACTCAGGAAGGTTTTCCTTCAGTGCTTCAAGCTCACCCATGAACTGTTCGGCAGCCTTGTCGGCACCTTCAGACACGGCGGCAACGAATCCAGTCTGGCGCTCGGCAAGTTCAGCCGCGTCCTTTTCCTTCTTCGCTTTCTCTTCTTCCTTCTGCTTCTTGGCAGCAGCCTTCTCATCAGCAGCAGCAGTCTTGCGCTCCTCAAGAGTCTTGGTCGTGAACTCCACATCCTCAGTGATGCGGTCGATAACTTCCTGATAGTCATCAGTAAGCTGTTCAGCTTGCTCTGCTCCCTTGGCGGCAGCAGTGAAGATAGTTGACACGATCTTGATAGGGTCAACGATACCGACGCGCTCGTCTTGGTATGCTTTAACTTCCATCTCCTTGACGATAGCCTTCAAGTAATCCTTCTTGCAAAGTTCACCGATCTCACCGTTCTCGTCTTGTGTCAATACGTTTTCAATTTTCATGTTTATCTTTGTGCTTGTTTGTCTTGGTTGCCCTACCACCGGGCCAGTGCCGCATACTTGCGGAGAGTTGCAATAAATAATATTATTTATCAGAATGGGATGTCATCGTCGTCGAAGGAATTCTTTTCAGCTTCCTCTTCTTCCTTGGCTTGCAGTGCTGCTTCAACGAAGAGACGCGAAGGGTGAGCTGGTGCCTGCTTCATGATGTTGTTATACAGGTCAGTGATCTCGGCAAGCGAGAAGTCCTCAAGGCTTCTGCCTTTAGACTTCTTATCTGGCCAAGTCTTCATTGCAGCACGGTAGTCAGCAAGGGCTTGCGACACCATGTTGTATTCATCTGTATCGGCAGCGCCAGTCTCTTCAAGTGCAACAGCAAGAGCCTTGATGCTTGAGATCATAAGGCTACCGAGCTTCCCTTCACGGGAATCGAAGTCTCTCCACCCTTCATTGTCGGTTGGAGAATCATCAGTTCGATCATTGTCCTTCTGCTCAGTTGCACCCTCAAAGTATTTATCAAGGTATGGCTGAAGGATCTCTTCATCCGCACCGATAGCAGCGTTGAGTTCGCTCTTAGGGATTGGCTCACCGAATTCAAAGATCGGAAAGGTAAACTCAACCTTGCCTTGCTTGCCTGATTCAATTGACTTGACACGGATGTAGTTAGTCCCCATCAGATGTCGGTTCGCTTGGATGTCATTGAACCATGAATTAAGGCAACCGCCAGAGAGGTGGACATTGACGATCTCTCCATCAAGATAAAGGTAGATAGACTTGGTGAACTTAGCTTTATCACCCATCTCATCCTTTACTGTTTTCCAGTTACCAGTGGCAACAGGTCTCTTCTGTCCATGATAGCGAACGATCAATTCATCCTCAACATCACGAACCTCATTAGACCAGCAGAATCCATTCCGCTTATCATATCCCGTCACCGTATGCAGGTCGCCTTCAAGGACGATGCCTCCACTAATGTCGATCTGAACATTCTGTCCCTTGTTGTCTTCGGAATATCTCTTGTCATCTACTCCGAACTTCTCCCAATAGGAGAAGAACCCATCGTCCTCCGCCCCATTGAACTTAATATACTTCTTGGCTGGTCGAGCCATTCGTTCACTTGGTCTACTAATACTCATTTGTTTTTCTTGTTGTCGTTTGTCTTGTCCTAGGAAAATTCGGGAAGCGCAGCAGTAACACTATGTCGCACCGCTCCCAAGCAGTCAGACTATATGTTATGTTTCTATTTGATTCGCTGCAAATTGAAGCTGCCTTCCCATTGTCTTTAGCTGTTCACTTATCGTTAGTGATAAGCTATCTATTGAACAGCCTGAGAGTGTTTAAATTGTGATGACTTCATCCATCTGTTCCTCAAGCCCAACATCATCACCCATAATGGTAAAGATTATGTTGGTTCCTTGTAGTCTTTTCTTGTTCATCCTTGCGATGATTGGTGTTCGGATTCTTCCGATGTCTTTCTTCTTACGTTTCAGATCCCACTGGTCTACTCGATCCATTATGATAAAGTCCATTGGGAACTCTAGTCGCTTGAAGAAGAGGGAGAATGTTACCCACTGGTTACAGTGGACGATAGCGTTTTCACATTTGAATGAAGCGTTGTGGTCATGGTCATATCCGGCAAACAATAATATTATTTTCTCGTCAAAGTTTAACTTAGACAGAGCCACTAGCGGCTCATCTGTATTAGACTTTAGCATAATCCTCTTGTTCTTGCAAGCAAAAAGGTGACTAATTTGCAGTATTTCTGGAGCCTCATGCTTTCGGTCGCGGGAGATGCTCACTCATCCCTCCCAACTATAGTCTTTCCATCGACTCGCTTGATCATAATCTGCATTCCATCTACCATGACTGGCTCGCCTCCCTCCCAGTAGAGCTTCTCCCATTCGGAATACTCTTCATTGTATGTAATCGAAAGCCATATCGTAGCAGCTAGCAAACAGATTACAAACAACATGCACATTAAAACTATTCTTACTTCTTTCATTCTATGTATCCTTTCTCTCTTGCCCAGTCAGGATTAGCATGGACGAATCCATGACACCCTGTTCCGTTTGCTGGGTTCAAACCACTCAACATTGAGTTTCCATGTGGGCAGTTACCCACTATGCATAACGTGACGAACGTATCCACATCAGCAATATGTTCGTTGCGTCCCTTCTTGTGATGGACGGATAGATTATTCTCAGTGCCACATATAGCACATGATCTATTGTCCTCATCCTTGTAGTGTTCCTTCCTGGCCCTCTTGTATTCCTTTAGTTTTACTGAGTGCCGTTTACTTATGGGTCGGAGCTTCGTTTTCTTTAGGGGTTTTCCTGATCGTCTAAGAGGAGTGCGTTTCTTAGGGAGTCCTTTGATTCTCTTTGCCTCGCTTCTTTCTCGAACGTATCGCTCATACTCCGTTTCCTCTCCGCTTCCTCCGACATCATCACTGGATGCCATAGGTGTATCAATAGTTTCTTCAGGCTCTTCTTGATCTTGCATGTCTTGATTGTCTTGTAGTATCTTTCTATTTTTCCCAGCGCCGCCATTCCTTCATCCCATGTATCGAATCCGTTATCCCTTAACTCCTTGGGAAAAATAATATTATTTCGGATCAGCATGTCATGAGGTAGGTCACGCATCGGGCCAACAGGACAATCATAAGAATCACATACATATAGCAGCGTTGTCTCTCGGCACTCAACATTGGGCAGAGTCTTCGCAAAGCTAAGCACCGCCTCCCTCCAGATGAGACCACCTGTTGAGTAGAGTTTGTGTGTTGAGTCCCATCCTTTGATTGGTTTTCCGTTTTCATGGTATGTCCATCCCTTGATTGGGGCGAGGAAGAATTGATTTTCATATTCAACCTTTGTCATATTCGTCACAAATATCTTGAGGTTTCACATTACGAAAATCACAGGAGCAGAATCCGCTAGTTAATCCTCCACTAACTGAGCTTACTTTGCCCTCCTGATAGTATCGGCAGTTGCTACACTGATCCGGGTTGGCGTGCTTCTTCCCTCCGCTAATAAGCAGATCCCATTCGGCAGGGTTAGTAGCATTAACGCTAGCTACAGCGGTGACATGCCCTCCGTGGTTTCCGGTCACCACGAAGAGGCGGTCGCCGTGAATGCCTTTGTGTTTAATAACGTCCCCCATCTGAAGGAGGACAAATTTTCTCTCTGTCATATCTCGTCATAGCCTAGAGCCCGGTTCACTCCACTAAGAGACCGCTCTGTTAATCTCTTGGACTCTTCAAGTTGAGTATGCATGAAGACAACGATGTCTTGTAGCTCCTCGATAGTTGCGTCGGTTACCCGATGGATGTCAGACCCACTCCGCTCGGAGTAGACGTTAATAACATACGCTTGGGGCTTCGACTCAGGTATTACTGGGACGTTCATGTTCATAGCTTAATCTTTTCATGGATTAAATCAAGTAAATAATATTATTTTTTCCTTCTTTCTAGTTCGTTTAGTAATGGACGGTAGCATGAATGCCCACATCCAAGACGTTCATTATGAAGCGCGTCTCTCTCGGCATAGTATTGTGCCATCTCTCCTCGCAATGAAGAAGCAGCTAGTGATTCATCTATGTTTTCTTGCTGGCGCTCAAGCATCTTCAACGTGTTCTCAATGTGAGAGGTAGTCATCTCCTTGATCTTGATGCGCCCACCCCCCTCCATAGTCCAGTAAGTTTTCATTTCATGCAGCAGCGTTTGTATTTCAATCCACTTCCACACTCACATTTAGAATTCCTACCCTGAGCATGAGTCCTAGTTGCTGGAGTTACATCCTTGTAGAAATGCGTATGCTTCTTCTCCCATGTAACTTCAGCTTGATCGTGATGTCGCTCAACAGCGTCGTGATGGAGTGATGCAGCTATTGCTCCAGCGCTCATCTTCAATCCATATTTTGATTTCATTTAATATCTCTTACTAACGGTTTCTACTCTCTCATCAGGCATAGCCTCTTCAATTTCTTTCTCAAGAGCATGAGGCAAACTGCCGAAGGACATGGCTTTCCTGAGAAGGCTTACAAGCTCATCACTATTCGCATTCCTATTTCTAGTGATAGTAATCTTAGCTTTATCTAAGTTAGGATTGTCATCCTTACAGTAATTATTAGTGACGGCAAGAGATATTCCTGATCCAACATAAGCAATCAATTCGAGTATTCGCCCGATGTTAGCTAATAGTTTTTTCTTCTCGCTATCGCCACAGCATGTCAAGCAAAACACAAAGTTTAATTCCTTTGAATCTTTCAGTTGATCTCTCCTGATCTCGATCGTATCATACACATTGTCAAGTAAGACTGACCATAGTTTATCTGCATCATTCATTTTCTATTGTATCTGTTTCTTAATCCCATCTGCATTCCGATCCATCCCGGCTTGTAGTTCATATGCTTAGCATACTCCTTCAGTTGTTGGTATGACATATGTCCCGGTTTCATACCTCGCAGATCAGGAGGCATGTTCTGTAGTCGGTATTCTTTTATCTGTTTTGTGTCGCCCTTCTCCATGATGGCATCCTCTACCTGCTTCTCTGTCACCGGAGTCAGACAGTAGGGACACGCCTTCATTGTTATCTTAATCAATGCGCCGCACAATCGACACTCTGTATTGCTTGCTTCCTTCTCTTCCTTCTTCGACTTGGCTAGCTTAGGGTTGTTGAAGATCTCAATCCAATCTATATCCTCACCATACAATCCATGTCTCATGTAGTTCCTACCCATGTCAATGATGTGGAACTGTTTCTTATCAATCTCTTCACATGGTCTCGCTCCTCTGCCTACCACCTGATGATGCTTGGTCAGTTGAGCGGTAGCGAAGTTCTCAATGATGCACTCAACACTAGGCTCATCGTATCCAGTAGTGGCAATACCTACGTTGAATAGTATGCCCTTCTTTGATTCGGCAAACGCCTCAAAGATTTCGTTACGATGGGTGGAAGTAGCGTCAACATGCCAGCACTGATAGCCTGCCTCAGTAAACATCTCGCACGTTTCAATTGAGTGCTGAACATTCACTGAGTAGACGATAGCCTTCTTATCTTTGCAATGTTTCTCATACTCTTCGAGGCATCCCTCAAACAAGGTAGGTGACTTGAACTCCTGATACAGATCCTCAGCATTAAAGTCCTTGCCCTTCAACTTAAGCTTAGAAAAGTCATGTTCAATAGAGAAGGTCATCCCCGGCATGAGGTATCCCTGATTGATTAACTCAGGCACAGACACAGGACATACGCAGTCATCAAAGTATTTGTTCAAGTCCTGACCGCTTGCCGCCTTCGGTGTTGCGCTCAAGCCTATCACTCTACCCGGAAAGCAATTGACTACTGACTCATACGATCCCCAATGCACCTCATCACATATAAGAAGAGGGGCATTGAGAGACTCGATGAATCCTGGCTGCTTCATCCGCCTCCGATATGTCTCAACCATACCTAGATAGACTGGCTGATTAGGCGTATGCTTCTTGCCGGGTATGATTAAACTTGGAGTAACCCCAAACCATTTGAATGTCTTGAAGAACTGTTGAAGGATCTCCTTCCGATGCACTAGAAAAATAATATTATTTCCCCGCTTCACCGTCTCCACACCTATGAAGACGGCGGTGATCGACTTACCAAACCCTGTTCCTGCATTAAGGATCGTCCGTTTGTGACGCTTGAAGGACTCACGCAGCATCTCCACTGCAAGGATCTGATGCTCACGAAGTTTCATCCCGAAGTTTAATCTTCATCTCCTTCTGAACTACTGAAGGAATAGGATCATAACGTGGTTCACAATGCGACAACACTTTTATAGGCGTCTTGCATACGTCTTGGTATGTGAAGAATGAATCCTCAAACTCAGCAGCCTCCTTGATCCTATCGTTCTGCTCCTCTATATGGAGGATAATTTCATGTCTCTCCTCTGGCTTCTTATACCACCACGATCCAACCGATGTGATATATGACTCCGCAACTTCATCAGGTGGACGCTGCAACCATACAATCTTAAGGCTCTCACCGAAAGCATCGCGCATCGCTCCAACGAATGGAACTAACCCATCATTGTAGAAGCCAAGAGACATGCACTTCATATGTTGGCCTCCCCAACAGCTATCGAACAACGCCTCCCTTATAGCTCGGCGCATCTGACGATCATGAGCTTCCTTTGTATAGCATGATGTGTATTCATCACCCCATTTATTGGACCACATATCCTCACGATAGGATGGCTTCGTCCCTCTCTTATGGTTCCATACGTTCGTGATGCCACCGTAAAATTCAGGCGGGCGGTCACCAACACAAGGCGTAAGACATACTCTATTAAGTAGACGCATCAGCAGCGTCGATCCACTCCTCGGATTACCAAGGATCATTACTGTTCTTTCCATTATTCAGGTCGGGTATAAACTAATACCAAGTTACGGTTGATAGGAGAGAACTTCTCTTCAGTCATCTCCCACCCTAACCGAGTAGCAATGTCATCGATGAACGTCTTCCAATCAAACGGATCTTTAATCAGGGTGTGTGCATTCTTCCCATCGGGGAGGATCTGATGTGCCGGACGGCAAGAGATGTTCAGAAAAATAACTTTATTTCCACGAAGGAAGATGTCATTTAGAACCGGTCGGACAGTCAGTCCAGTCAGATGCTCAAGCACATCGTTAGATACTACCATGTCACTCATGCCTGGCGGCAGGTCACTAAACTCCTCGATGGCAGGGTCATACTTCCAACACTTAATGTCTGTATGCTTCTCGATGTCATCGGACAGCTTGCCCTTGCCGCATCCATAATCAAGTATGGTCTTTACATCGTTATCCTTTGCCAGCATCTCAATCCAGTTGCGATAGGTTGCGGCGTGTCCATACTTAGGTTGCCTCTTATGGATCTCCCGATACTGGGAGATTAATCCTTGATCTAGTTTCATCTTAATTTTCTTTCTATTAGCAGTTTGCTAACTTCTATTCTACATGCACCTGTCTTACGATTCACCCTACCTATGGTGCAATATGTTTTAGGTATGATATGTTGAACTCCATCAATTGTGATGTAGTAATTATTGTGGATGACTTGATCGATCACGCCATCCAGCGTAACCTTGGTGTCATCGATCACTTGCCCATCCTTTCCATGAATGAGAAGCAGGTGTCATCATCGAAACCCCAGTGGCTCAATGGCATAGCTCCGATCTTAGTCTTATAGAATCGACCGTTGTAAGCGCGGTATCCCTCATCCTTGAGTTGCTTATACTTCAGTTGGTCCGAAGTCAATTCATCTGGGCTCTCGATGGTATCCTTACGATCCGTCGCACGCTGGTCTGTATAGATTAGATCTTCATACCGATCACCGAGTTTATCCCTGTTCATCTGGCGGATCTCGTCCATTGTCTTGCCGATCTCTGCCGCATTAAACCTGATGCATTCAAGTATGCTGAAGTAGCAGCTCACTAGTAGCTTTACGTTCATCGGTTCCTCATAGATTACATGACGCTTGCCAAGCTCGAAGTATCCCTTCATCGCTTGGTTGAATGGCAACTCAGTATAGTCACCAGACTTACCTTCAGCCATTAGGATTGTGTGTTGAGCGGATTCAGACTCATCAAACTCAAGGTGCAGCATCGTCCCTTCAGTATAGAAGAGAAGGTCACCCAACTCCTTAGCCATCTTAGTCTGTCGATCATCTACTTGCGACCCCGTGACATCCTCATCCGATAGATCCATCAAGGCTTCTTCAGCCTCGAAGTATTCATCTCCGATACCAATCAGCATGTGAAGCAGGTGAACCTTGCTCCATGTAAGTGACTGCTTAATCTTTGCTGGTGCTTTAACAAGCACACCTACCATTGCTATATGTTCGTGTTGTTTCATAATCCTATGTATCATTGGTTAAATAATATTATTTATTATTCAGGCAAAAGCTTTAGGTATTTCTGCCCTGCTGCCGGATACTTATTGTAGGCATGGCTGAATGCCACCGCTTCTCTTGATGACCAATGGTCTTTAGGGGTCACGCAAATCATGATTGCCCATGCCTCCTTGAATTCTTCCACGAATTCGACAAGCCTCTCTTTCTCTTGGATCTTGTCATAATCTTTCTCTTTGCGCTCCAGCTCTTTTAGTCTCTCTTCTGTTATCTCTATCATTGTATCGTTTGGTTATGGGTATTTCTTTCTGTATTCTTCTAGCGACTCAAACCCTACAGCCATTATCAATCCGTAGACTGACAGTTGCCATCCCCACTCATGATCTCTCAGCTTGTGGGATATAGATCCGAGTCGTCTCTTCCTCACCTTAAGGCGCTTGAAGTCATGCTTGCTTAGCACGATGGATGCTCTGCCTATATGAATGCAGGCATGACAGTCGCTACAAAGCGCAACTGTCTCAACGTATTCCATAATCTTATTTATATGGTCCATGTTGTATCGCTCATGGCATTCAAGTCTTGGTGATTTCCTAGTGATGGAGGTCCATTTGCTTTCAGCTCGCCCGCAACAGTGACACCGGCCTTGATGTTTTGCAATCGCGCTAGCTTTAGTCTTGCTCCACCACTCTCTAGGCATGAAGTTTCTTGGCGCGAAACCATGCAATGACGGAGGTATAGTCTCATCATTCAATACTGAATAGTCAATAATGCTATCCTTCTTAGACGAGGTGATTGGATAACCCCTCTCGTCTCTCATCTTTCTCTTTCTCTTCTTGTTCATCTTGTTTCGCTTGCCCCCCTCTGTTGTTGTTTCGCGCCTATTTTCCAGAGGGAGAACCGGAGTAGACATAGGACTCCCTAGAAGAGAGAACCTATGAAATAATTGAATGACATTTTCCGTCAGTCGAACCATCGTATTACACAGCCCCGTTACCGGGGACCAGCTTGCGAGTAGGCACGCATCATCTGGCGACATGGAAGTTTCTTCCGTAATTAAGGGGATTGGAGTGTTTACCGAGCTTACCCCCACCTATCTAAGACTGTAAGTTTACCTCACTCACAGAATTTGTATCTTCTTTAACTTAGAACATTAAGTAAGTGCCGCCTTTTTTTCGAACGTCGTTACTCAGATTAGAGGCATATGTCTCACCCTCTCTGTGAATGTCTCCGTCATAGCAAAAGCAGCTCAGGAAACTTGCGTTATGTATATCAAGTTCGTCATAGCAAAAGCAGCTCGGAACAATAATATTATTTTTGGTTAACTTAACCTTAGTATCATATCTTCTGCATAATACCTTGGCCGCTGACCGTTAAGAACATCTTAACATATCATCAGAATAAGTCAACAACTATTTTCACATGTATTTCTGTATGTTATTTACAGGCATGGCCGCCAATCTATGCCTCCATATGTATAGCCTTCCCCGTCTGTGCCACGGGGAAGGCCGCTAGATACGTCATTGCTGGAACACAGGTCCACGCTCAGACGTTTGAATGCAAAGGGTGAGGTTCATGTTACCTCCTGCCAACCCCCTGCTTAGAATCAATCCTCATCGTTCGTTAATGCATTATTATATCTCATTGGTGTTAACAATAAATAATATTATTTATTGTTTATTATCGCCTCAAGCTCACCCCTCATCAGGCTAAGCTTCCCCACCTCTTTGCGGAGAGTGTCGTTCTCATCTACCAAAGATTCCATCGCTTCGGTAAGATCAGCAATATGTTTCTTGTGTTCGATGACACCGCCTACCATGGCGGCGTCACCAATCATACCATGGTTCACAAGCATGTCATGTAGTGGTTCTCCAAGGAAGCTCAGTATGCCGATCAACCTGAGTAGTAGCTCCTCCGATGATACGACTGTCGGTGCTTGGAGTTTCATGGCCGTCTGGTTCGCGGACAACCATGTTTGGAAGGTCCGCAGTTTCTCCGTCTCTGTCAGCAGCACCCAGCCATGCTCTCCATGACCCAGTGCTAACCTTTCTTTGTTCAGTATCAGATACATAACTATCCATTGTCACACCCCATCAAGGTTAAGAAGTCCAAGCAGGACATAGACACTAGATACTCCAGCTTATGCACAGTCCTGACCGTGCAGTGATCCTTTCCAAACTCATTAACTGAGTGGACATGATCTGCATTAATCCAGATCTTATCCGCAGTAGACAAGCCTTGATCGACTCCTGAGACTACTGTTATTCTAATAAATTTCATGATATTATTTTCTTTTAGTTAAGTAGGATTGCATAATGTTAGAAGCTCATCCAAGCTAAGCTTAACATCATAACGGATGCCCTCCCTATACACAACGAGGCAATATCCTGGCACTGTGCTTGTGATGGATAGGATGAAGTCTGGACGTATCAATACCTCAGTCTCGTGAGCGTCACCTAAATTGCTGTTCATCCCTTCAATTATTGGAACTGTAATAAATTTCATGATAAATAATATTATTTTCTTTCGGCTAGGTCGAGGTAAAGGTTGCCCTTCGCTCTGGTGATTGCGACATACTCAAGGTTAGCTTCCTGAGTTCTCGCTTCGTCTGTCATCTTATCGAAGGAAAGGCGGATACGCTTAGCATCAAGGATGACAACGTGGTCTGCCTCCAGTCCCTTGCTACGGTGAACACTACTGAACACCATGCCAGTCTTGTCTTCAGTGAACATCTCTTTGATCTTCGACTTCAGTTGAGAGATCGTCTGGATGTCTGGCTCCATGGCGAACGCTTCGATGATACTCTGTTGATCTTCCAGCAACTCAAGCGTCATTGGGTTTACTCTTTTCCGAGACATCACACGTTCCTTTGCCCGATGGAAGAAGTCCTCCATCTTATCAAGCATGGTTGGGATAGTCTCAGCATTCTGCTTGTTGATAATCGTAATCAATCCAGCGCCGATGTCCCTTCCTTTAATGTTCGCCTTCACTCCAGCCTTCAATGCCTTGAAGCATGGACGGACAAGCGGAGCGTTCCTTCGGCAAAGGACCATAGCATTAGGGTCCATGCTAGTAGGTTCAAACTCCTCAAACATACGGACGACACGTCCCGGCTTAGTCCCTTCCCATGCTTCAATATGTGGGACGATACGTTGGGCATGAGCCACAACTTCAGGTGAACAGCGGAACGTCTTGTTCAATGCGAACTCAGACGAGAGGAATTGCTGACTTGCGATCTCGATTGAGTCACAGTTAGCACCAGCAAATCCGTAGATGGATTGACGAGCATCACCAACGATTACCACACGACCACCCGGAGCAAGTAGCATCTTATCAAACGCCATGTCCAAGCTTGAAGAGTCTTGATACTCATCAAGGAACAGGACAGGGAAACGATTCATCTCCCACTTCAAGTGAACAGGCAACCACTTCATGTCAACGAAGTCGATGATCCCTTCCATGCCTAAGCTTACGATCAGCTCGAAGATCTTAGGCAGCTTCACCTTCACTTCATCCAGACAATCGATGTCGATGTCATAGAAGTAGCACATTCGATCGATGCCTTCATGGTCATGGACATCAATCAAGTTGTTCTTCATTTGATCGATGAGCCTCTTGATAGACTGGCATCGTTCATACGATAGCTCATCCTCCTTGCTTACCACGTATCCATTCTTCTCAAGGGCATGCGAGAGCTTATCCTTCTCAACCTTGAGCCGGATTCCCTTCTTAGCGAAGGCAACATACCCGAAGGCATGTCTGGTCTTAACTGTGACACCCGGAGGACACTTAGGTTCCATTTCCGTAACGATGTCCTTGTTGAATGCGATGTATGCACCGACCACATTGGCGGCACACGCCATCAGGAATGCAAGCGTGCTTGACTTACCTGACCCTGCTACTGCCGGGATAAAGATATTATCTAAATCGTTGAGCCAGCAATCTTTAATTGCCAACTGGTCATCGCTAGCCGCATGGCTCAGCTTGAAAGGCACCCTAGTTACAGGTTCCTTCTTCTGATACTTCTTTCTAGCCATAGTGTTTATCTATTATTCTAAGTTTGATCTCGTCTATGAATAGCGTCTCGATCACAACGCTATCTCCTACCATGAGACCATTAATCTCACAGCTCACTATCTCGTCATCCTTATCCATGACGGTTAGTTCTTTTAGTGTTGACTCAATAGCAATGTCGAGGAGAATCCCTACATACATGAATGAGTCATGAACAGCGCCCCCTCCATCTTTAAAGAAGGGACACTGGAATACATACGTCATGCCATGTTCTTATTGATCAAGTCATGCATATCCTTGGTGAATTCCGAGATCACTTTCTTACTCATGTCTTGAGGATGTTCTGCATAGATTCTAGAAGACATAGCCTCGAAGGATGCCATGCCTCCAACGAAAGCAATTTCCAAGAGACTCCTAAGATGTTTGTTCTCGCTTTCAACAGGGAACACTTCAGCAAGGAAGCTGTCCGCAAGTTTTTGCGCTTGGTTTTCTTCAGGCATATCAGTCAAGGTCAAAGGCTGATCCTTCTTGGGTTGAAGGCATGTCGAACGGGGAAGGCTCATCTTCATCGCTCGCCTCTTCTTCAGGGTCAGGTGCCTGATTGAACGGGTTCTGCTCATCCTCCTCCTCCTTATCTTGATCGATTTCAGAGTCGAGGCGGAGGCGGATAGTAACCTTCTTCTCCTTAGCATCCCAGAAGGAATGGAAAGGCTTGTCCTCCAAGTCGCGGAAACGCTTGGCGATTTGCGAGGCAGTCTGTCGTGACATATCCTCCTCATCGAATTGCAATGAGTCACCCGGCTGGGTGAACTCCTGAAGATACACATCATACTTAGACCCCTGTCTCCCCTTCGTGGACTTGATGTTCTTCTTGTTGAATTTTGGTAGGCTCATGATTAAATAATATTATTTTGTTTGGTTATCTCTTCCTTGTCCTGTCTCATCGATATACTCTTCGACGGAGAAAGCGGACACTTCAATCTCCTTATTGTTAAGGTAGTATTCATACTCATTGAATACCAACCTGCGCTTGACGTTGTGAACTATACGACCTGAAGGCAATGTCGCCGTCCCTATCCTATAGACAGGAACGACTACATCACACTTCGTCTTCGCACTCACCGGTTTCATGGTGAATCTCATTCGTGTCAGGTATGAACCACGTTACGTCAAACCGCTCCCTTTCCTGGGCATCTACATACTTAGGCATCATATCAGTATATTCAATACGTCCTCTATCAGAAGACCCATCGGGATAGTGAAATACACCAGTGATATGCATACAGGCAGTCACTAAAGGTTTACACTTAGTGACTCTCTCTATCTTAAGAGGAAACGGTTTGAGTTTGTAACGTGTCGGATGCACTATTCTTTGATGCTCGTCTTCATGTTATTAGACAACAGGACCATGCCCTTCGGATCTATCCATGTGTGGGTAGCAAGCAGCTTGATTCCTTTCTCAGCAAGGAACTCAGTGATGGCTTGCTTCCTTTGCATAGCCTTTCCGGCGTGGGTAAGAAGTGGTGACTCCTCATAAGGAATCTTTGCCGTCTCCCTATTGTTCTCATCGCGCAATGCGATGTGGTCTGGCGTAAACTCAGCCGCCTCTTCTTTTTCTTTCACCTTATAGGTGAATGCTCTATACACTTTCATGTTTTTCTTTCGTTACGGATAGATATTAACACTTTGTTATCATCGTGTCAACAACTATCGAGATTTATATACGACACCTGAAGACAATGCCATCTCCGGGTTATCACGGTGGAACTTATACACCATATCTTCAACCTTCACCATCAAGTGAGGGCCGTTGACCATCAGGTGTGTAGCTTCACCATCATGCCTCATCAACTGCTTGAACTTATCTTGCAGGAAGATATGCTCAAACTCTGTGACTCCAAAGTAGTGAAGCCAGAACTCATGGTGATCCATGTTCTGCGGGTTCTTATGGCACGCCATCTGGTGTTCCGCTGCATCATGCAGGTTGTCAGCAGTGGCACCGCAGTATGCGCAAGCGCACATCTTAGGGAATAAACTCATGACCGTGCGATGGTTGCAATCATATCCTCACCCAGTGAGAAAATAATATTATTTTTATCCACATCAACACGATACGTGCCGTCTGTCACTCCGTAACACCAGTCAGGATCAGGTGCCAAGATGTCAGTCAAGAAGGAGTAACCAAAGTATGGCTGTTCCCCCCATCCCATAATATCAACAACTCCACTCTCGGGGATTAAATCCCTTAACATATTAATCAGTTCTTTCATTTTCTTTAATTCGATTGTTATCCGCCATCGCCTTTGCGATACGGTAGGTCATCTCCACCTTTAGTTTCTGGTCCATGTCGGAAGGCATCACTAGGACGGCCTTCCCTTTCCCTATAAACCTAGGGATGTCAGTTAGAGCAGACACCAGAGGAGTATCCTCATCGATGCCTTCCTGTTTACCATCATAAGACGTTACGATAATCTGCATAAGTCTCTATTGGTTATCTTGTATCCGGCAATCTTAGCCACCTCATCAAGGATCTTAATATGGCAAGATGTTGTCATGGTTGCGGGGTTGTCACTAATGACAATCACCTGCTTCCCTACGATAGCACCAATCACATCATCGTATGAATAAAACCGCCGTCCCTTATACTCAAGGGAAGCGTGTCGTCTCTCCTTCTTAGGGTTAGAGAGACACGCTTCAAAGAAACATCTATTAGTCATACGAAGTAGCGATTCTCCATTGCGCTACGAGCCCAACTGGGAAGGTCAGTCAACCACCCTCTTACGGCACGACGCTGCTTAGCACAGCGGCACGCCTTCATTGCACGAACGATAAAGTGGAATTGTTCACGCCCCATAATCTCCATAGCTTTCGCCACTCGATCTCGATTAGTCATCTTGTATTTCTTTTTCATCTGTTTGTTCCCCGTGTCTGATAGGTGAAGGGACCGGGTAATCCCTTCACCCTATGGTAAATAATATTATTTAAGTGTGTGCATATCCATCGTGTTCAATACCCATAGTCATGTCGTGATACTTGACCATCAAACATCCGTCATAAGGTGAGTATCCAATCACAGCCTGAATCCCTTCATGCTTGTAGCAGTAGGTAATCCACTGAGGTAGTGACAACTTGAACTCAACCTCACCATTAGGAAGCTTGAGCGTCTGCGGCATGAGTATCGGAGCCTGTCGATCCGTCTTGGTAATAGACAGGCATTGCATCATCTCCCACATCAACAGATCATCAGATGATTTGTAGATGATGATCTTCATCTCGCATTCAGTATCCAACTCATCCAGATTACCCATAACCTTATTGATGTTATCTTCTCCGAAGATGCGAACATTAGATGCCTCTATCGGAACGCAGAACACTTCTGGGTTTACCGCTTGGAGGACAAGCTCATTCAAGTCCATGAACTGCTTCTCTCCCTTCTCGTTCGTGTAAATCGTCACCTTCATAAAGTTGCAGGTAGACTTACGTTGATACCAAGGCTCAAGATCATCCCAATTGGGGCAGTCCGTCCTGGCGCTCTCGATCTCCTTGAATGTAGTGTATGAAACCTTGCGAGGTTCCCCGATACCGTCAACATTTGGCAGCAGCTTGATGTTGCGGGAAATAATATTATTGCAATCCTGTGTAGCCATAATTCCTTCTTGTAGTTCGTATTCTCCTGTTGAGTGCGGTTCGTAGTCTGGTCGCCTCATCCCTCAAAAGTGTAGATGTAGGAACGACTTCCGTAAAGGCATGCCGCGACCACTGTCGTTCCGTTGGCATACAAGAGATACATCAGTTTCTCTTGCGGCGCGGTCACTCCAACACTAGGCAGGAGCTTCTTCACCATAAACGTAGCAGGCACGCTAAGCTTCTCAGTTTTAACATGCTGCAAGAATGCAAAAGCTTCATGCATGTCCACTACTTCACTTCCTGGCTTAAGCCTCTTTACGGCTTCAATGTTTAGTCTAGTCATTTGTTTATTCTTCCCATACGCCGGAATATGCGGAGTTTCTTAAGGAACTCATCCCTACTGATGTTACGCACCAGCAACGTTTCGCCGTCTATGCTTAACGGCATGTATTGAGCCTTCTCACTTCCATATTCATGGACGTAAGTGGCTCTGTTTGTGTGAAGAACAACTCGGTCACTGTATAGACGAGCGATCCAAGTTGTTCCATCGTAATGGCGGATGATCCGCCTTGATTTCACTTTCCTAGGCATGGAACGTCGTGGTGGTCTGTCACATACCCTTCAACGCCATCCCATTCCGCATAGATCACACATCCTTTAGGAAAGAGTGCGCAGTCTATGTCAATATCACCACTGAACGTGACTTCAACGTCATGTCCCTTGGCGCATCTCCTCACTAAAGCACGCCATGCTGTATGTGAGATCCTAGTGGATGTTCTTCTTATTTTCTTAGCCATGATTACTTATCCAGCTTGTAAACAAACCCTCCATTAGCTCCGATGTAATCGTAAGCGCTTTCCCTATCCCCAGACTGAAACTGGAGTTGATCTTTGTTGATTACCACGAATTCATTCTGGCGCTCAATCTTCTTGCATCTCCACAACTGGAGCCATACCCCGTTGATTCGGATGGAGTGTTCGTCAACACGAATCTCCGATTTCTCAGACAGGAAGATAATCTCTCCCGTCCCACTGGATGGTCTAATGGAATGAATCCCATCCTCCTCCCCATCGTAGTAGTAGGGAACTTTCGTCATCCCCACCTTCCCTTTCATTTCAACCCTCACGGTAATGAGGGCTGAAGTTCTGATTGCGTAAAGCGCAGTGCGCAGTGTGTTAGTCATATTTCAATTCCCGGTGTTAATAAAGAAAGGGCAAGCCCCGGTAAGCTTGCCCTTCCTGTGAAAATAATATTATTTACTGAGCTTTCAGCCATTCAGCATAGAAGGCGTCATGTTCTGCCTTAGCAATCCTGGCGCTCTCGGTAATGTTCTCCCGAGCCTTCTCGGAAAGCTTAGGCCAAGCAGCAGCCAAATCTGAAGCATACTCACCGCTTGAAACGATAGGTTCCTCAGTTGTTCCATTGCTTCCGTCTCCGCCAATAGGTTTAGCCTTCCCAGCTTCGTCCGCTTCCCTAAGAAGGTTCCAAAGCTCTTGGCTTGTCTCAGCAGTAATGCCGTTGATGCACTCTGCAACCTCATCCACGCTCCAACAGCGCAGGCTCTCTGGTAACTGTTTCATGAGTAGAAATCTCTTGAGTATCTGATGACTTTCGTCATCACTTCAACCTCATAGTCGGTCTTAACCGATCCCATATTAATGAACGGCAAACACCGCTCAATAATGGTGATCGACTTATACTTATCGCCCTTACGGGCAAAGGCTGCAAAGGCACTCACTGCTTCGCTGTCCCTCACTATATCCACAGCGGGGACACGTTTAATAACCTTGCAGATTGCTTCCCGATCTTCCGGGGAAAGCTTGGGTAGTTTAAGCTGTTTCATGCTACAAACGATTCGTTACAGGCTCCGAGTTTGTGGAAGCGATACAACATCGCTCTAAGTGGCTTGACGAACTTAGCAATTAGGAGCGCATTCAACATGCTCCAATCGGTGCTGAAGATCCTATCGCCAAGGAAGCGAGCGGCTTCACTAAGTGGAAGCATCTCCTTTAGCAATGGAGTCGAATAGAAAGGCACTGCTTGCACCTTCCTGCTAAACGCAAGCACTTGGTAAGTGCCTCCGTATTTATGTGTGAAGGGGATTGCAACCTGAGCGAAGACAATCTCTTCGTCCTCGGCGATCATCCCTTCCATAATAAGACCTAGATCTTCCACGTAATTCCTTACGCGGTTCTCATAAGCCTGGCGAGGGGAGGGCATTTCAACCTCCACTGCATTGTTTCTTTTTGTGTATTTCATAATCACATTATTCACTGATCTCCTAGACACCGCGCCCCTCAGTTAAAAGACGGCGGATTAAACTAATAGTAAATCATAAACAAGTGACTGAACAGAGCGACTCATTGAAGGTCTCTCTGTTCAGATAACTTGCTTACAGTAATAACATATCAATGTTTCATAAGATATGCTTTCTTGCACGACCGTATTAAAGCCGTAATATTTATCGGTCCTTAGTTCATATATTCCCATCCTGTATTATATCGATATGGTTCACGATCACCTTAAGCTTTAATTGACTCAACGAGCATTGACCAGAGTATCCCTGGCAGCCTCCGCTTTTTATCAATTAAATAATATTATTTAAACTTAAGTTCACTCCCATTTAGCTATCCTTCAAACCCCTGAATCACGGCATGAAATCCCTCATGAATCATGCTCTGCTAAACGGTCGGTAATGGTTACACATTACCGAGCTTTATAAACTATCCGATGCGCGGTCTGTTTTGCCGCGACTTGAAGATTGGCGCGAGTCCCTTCTAAAATGAGACCCTGTTAACGGGGCATTAAATCCCGCCGTATCCTTTACATATCTGTGGAACAACATTACAACCTTTTACACAATAAACCCTTCCTCATCCACATCACACAACAATAAAGCATGGTAAAGCCCGGTGTCCCGGCAATCCCTTTAACAGTGAAAAGATTAGTTAGCTTTAAACAGTCATCCATCGATAACCTAACTAGTCCAATACCTGCCTTTAAAACAGAATCATACTCTCTCACTTCAACCATTCATCCAACGTCATTCCCGCCTCCCTTGTCAGGGAAGCTTTTAGGCTAACGTCAAGTAAGGCTAAAGCGTCTCTATTCCATGCAATTACCCTCAGTTTATCTTTCAACCTGTAATCACAGAAACCATGGATTAAACGCACAACTGGCGCTCCATGTTCATCGGGGCATCACTTCAAGTAGCTGCCCCTCATTCCGCATCCACTTCATTACTAAGTAATTCAGCAAACACGAAAAGACCGACACAGCTCCACCTTCCTGGTGCTCTGTAAATCCGATTCAATCGGAAGCTACTTAGCAACCCTTGCAAGGCTTTCTTTGTCGGTTTCAAATAATGTCAAAGCTTGGTTTCCCAATCCTTCTTCCCATCCAATAGAACGAATCACATCAGGGGGAATCCCTTTACCGCTTGGTCTGGCAGGCTTGTGGGAAACCTGCGGAATCCCTACGAGCTTACCCGTCACCCATTTCCCTTCCCTTGCCATGTCATCCGAACCAACCAAGGAAGCGGATTGTCTGACAAGCTCAGGATGACCCCCCACACTAGCAACAAAGGACTTGATCCCATCTAGCGTCTAAATGCTAAGCAGAGTCCAATGATGGTGGCAGAGAGGCCTAGAGATGCACTTCAGCCCTTCCTATCAACTAGGGGGCAAGAGCGGTGAATCACTAGGCAAAGCCTGAAACGTCACGGTGCTTTCTGCCATCGATTGACCCCCCGTCAGGGGACTGTTTACAGCATCATATCGGAGAGAGCTTTAATGGCTCTGGCATAGATCCGAAGCGCAGAAGCCTCGTCCTTGTCGATCAACTCAAGCTTAGCGAGCTTGGTTATGTCGCACGGGAGGAAAACTTCCTCGCCAGTGAGATCGCCGCTCAGGTATTTGCCATGTCCGTCAGTGAGCAGATCCTTCTTGATCTGAGCGGACTTGCCCCGGAGGGAATTCAGCTTGACGTTGAGAGCGTTAACATTGATCGACTTGCCCTTTCGGAGGATCACCTTGTGAGAAGCTAGAGCTTCATGCACGCCATCTTTGACAGCGTTGGCTACTTGCTCCCCAGTGAAGCTTGGAGAAGCCTCAGAAGGCGTCTCAGTGGCCTTGGCGGCGTTCTTGGTTGCGGGCTTAGATGCTGCTTTAGTATTGGTGTTCTTAGTCATGGTATCGGTGTAGTTGCTGCTTAGCAGCGGTAGTGGGGAATCCCCCGTATTGCTTGGCCAGAGTGGACAAGCGAAAGGCACCGATGGCCTGACAGGAGGCCAATCGAAAACAGAAAGCAGGAAATGTCAGAGATCAGAAGCGGAAGGAACAAAGGCGGCTGAGGGGGAACTAGTCCTGCCTCAACGGCTTCCACCGCACCCCCCTATTTGGAAGGTGTCGGAGTTAAGCAGCCCTATTAGTGTATTGGCAAGGGAAATCGGGTAAATAATATTATTTTGTTAGGGCCTGGGTGGGACTTATTGGTCCTAAACGACTTACAAAAGCTGAAATTACTTTCTAACTGTGTCATAAAACCAACCCAACAACCCCAAATAGCCCTATTGAACCCAGTTTGAGTTCATTAGAACACCGCATTTCCAAGGGCCAGGCCGGGGTGTTCATCCTGCCACTACTGTCTAACTAAGCATGTCTAACATAACACTGCTTAGGTGAACACTACCTAGACAAACACTGCTCATTTGAACACTACCTAGACAAACACTAGACAGATGAACACTGCTTACCTGAACACTGTCCATTTGAACACTGTCATGTTAGACATGTCTAACTGAACACTGTCTAACATAACACTGTCCATTTGAACACTGCCGGGCATACTGCCTAACATAACACTACTCAAGTGAACACTGCCTAGTTGAACACTACCTAGTATGGCCAGGCCTGCTGTCTAACTGAACACTTGCTTAGGTGAACACTGCCTAGTTGAACACTACCGGGCATAGTGGGGGATGGAACCATTGTTCATCTAGGCAGTGTTCATGCGAACGGTGTGCTTCCAGGACATGATGACTATATGATAACTATAAAGGAATCTCTTATGTATTAGTTATATGCACAGATAAAGAGTTATGTGCGCAGGGGGGCGTTCGCCCCAAAGTATATCCCCCAACCATATCCATTTTTACCTTTCCCCCAACCGTCCCCTCAAACCCCTGCGCAAGCGTATGGTGTGTCACCATCCCCCCAACACGCCC
>JGI24723J26617_10000145_pt1 | contig 73783 bp, 77 predicted proteins | sample Cruoilmetagenom6_FD_26617 | JGI IMG/M metagenome (IMG submission 26617) | reverse complement strand
GCGCTTGTAGAGCCGGATCCGGCATTCAATTTTGCAGCAACGACCTTGTCAGCGGCGTCGATTCGACAACAATTTTCCCAACCGGAAAACATCAGGCTATCGCGATTTGGGCTCGAGTTTATTCGCAAATTGCCGGATCGATTCGGAACCGATGCGGATATCGGGTTTGTAGAAAATGGCTACTTGCTGTTGGCCAGCGAGGCGGGAAACTCCCAACTTGAAACCAATGTGGCGACCCAGAAGTCACTGGGAGCGCGGACCAGCTTGCTTTTGCCCGAGGCGTTGCGCCATCGGTTTACCTGGCTCAATACCGAAGGCCTGTCGGCAGGCGGCTTTGGCGAGAGCGGAGAAGGCTGGTTTGATGCCCATCGCTTCCTATCTGTCTTGCGCACAGCGCTGGGCACCATGAATGTGAATTTTCTGCGCGACCGGGTCGTCGGGTTGGAGATGAATGGAGGTCGTATTGTATCTGCGGTTCTTGATAAAGCAGGACCGGTGCAATGTGGTGAATTCATCAATGCTGCTGGTCCGGCCGCAGGCAGATTGGCCAAGCTTGCGGGCGTTGATCTGCCGGTCGCGCCGCGCAAACGAACGGTGTTTGTGTTTTCATGCCGTACATCGCTGCCTGACATGCCACTGATGGTTGATCCATCCGGGGTATATGTGCGGCCAGAGGGAGCTTGTTACATTTCAGGATGGGGGCCGCCGGAAGGTAGCGATCCGGAAGTTGCAATCGATGATTTTGAACCGAATTACATTGAGTTTGACGATGTCATTTGGCCGATACTGGCCACTAGGGTACCGGCATTTGAAGCCATCCGTTTTGAGCGCGCCTGGGCAGGTCACTATGATTTCAATGCGCTTGATCAGAATGCGGTGATCGGTCCGCACCCGGAAATCAAGAATTTCCACTTCATCAATGGCTTTTCCGGTCATGGGTTGCAGCAGGCACCTGCGGCAGGGCGTGCGGTGGCGGAATATATCCTGTTTGGCGAATACCGCAGCATTGATTGTTCCGCCTTTGGCTATCACCGCATTCCTGAGAACCGGCCATTTCGCGAGCTGAACATCATCTAGGTTCTGTCGGGCTGAAAACTGCCAATCAGAAGGCTTATTGATATTTTGGGATGTTTGTCCGAATCGATTTGCAGATCAAGAAGCAGGACACAGACCTTTGGGCAACAGGACCACGTGTGATGCTATCGTTAAAGAAGCTGATCGCCTGAAGGTTGGCGAGAACCGAGATAATGCTTTCGGATTGGGAGCAGGAAGTATCGTATCCGCGTGAGCGGATTGGTCGATTTATTGACATCCTGATCNTGAACCAGACCAAAATCAAGAAAATTGGTTGTCCGCTAGAAACGCTCAGCACGGAACTGGCGAAGCTTGACCAAACAGNGCGCAATGATGCGAATGATATTTTCCCGCTGTATGCGCGATGGCTGAAAGTTCAGTTCAGACAGCTCAATCGTATGGTGGATGCGGATTGTCTGGCGGGATGATTGCCCATGGCATCTCGCATCAAGCGCAGGATCATCGGCTTTGGCAGGATCTGTTTGTTGCCGGAGAAGTTGTTGTGACCGNCATGCTTGAAATAGCGCCTCCACCTGCTGTCCCAGGGANGGAATTTTTTGTCGCTTGAACCGGTCTTTTTACCGTGGATGGTTTCAGTACCGATCAATGGCACATCCCTTGAACAAAGACTGCAAAACACCCACATCCAATCCAGATCAAAGGAATGAAACCATGAACAGGATATTATTTCCGCTGTTGGCCATCGTGACAGCTGCATTGGCACTTTTCAGCTTTATGGCACTAAGTGTGGTCGGATTGATTGGTGTCGGTCTTGTTGGGTTGTTTCGGTCGGTTGACCGGCTGACAGGCGGGCGGTTTTCCGCGCGGGTGCAGCAAAAGGCCGACTCGAATGGATCGCAGGGGTCGAATGCCACGCGTGGGAAAGAAAATTCCGACGGTATCAACCATGTTTGGAATGATGGGCGCGGCCCAATTATCGATATGTAATTGACGTCTTCGAGTATGCCGCGAACTCCAAAAACCACGTCGGAACACCTATTATATTCGCCAGTTAGTGGCTTTTCACATGTGAACCAGCGCTTCCCTCTTCTTTTTCTTGGTGGCATTTGCTAAACGCAAGCCAAGTGAAAGACAGGACGAAGCCAAATGGATAAATTTACACGCCTGACGGGTGTTGCCGCCCCATATGCGGTGGTCAACATCGATACAGACATGATCATCCCGAAGGATTATCTGAAAACCATCAAACGGACCGGTCTTGGAAAAGGCCTTTTCGCTGAGGCTCGCTATAACGAGGATGGGTCGGAAAACCCGGATTTCATGCTCAACAAGCCTGCTTACAGGAATGCCCAGATTTTGGTTGCCGGTGATAATTTCGGTTGCGGTTCTTCACGCGAGCATGCGCCTTGGGCGCTGCTGGATTTCGGNATTCGTTGTGTAATCTCGACCAGTTTTGCGGATATTTTTTACAATAACTGCTTCAAAAACGGCATTCTGCCAATCGTTGTGAGCCAAGAAGATCTCGATAATTTGATGGATGACGCGAATCGCGGCGCCAATGCAACGGTTTCGGTTGATCTTGAAGCCCAGGAAATCCGTGGTCCGGATGGAGGTGTGATTGGTTTTGAAATCGACCCATTCAAGAAGCATTGTCTTCTCAACGGTTTGGACGATATCGACCTGACGTTGGAAAAGGCGCCAGCGATTGATGCGTTTGAGAACCGGATTTCGCACGAACGTAGCTGGGCCTGATTTGTACAATGCTGCAACGATAACTGACTCCGGAACGGTAATTTTCGATAGGACAAAGCTCGGGGTCAAGAGTGGAGAACCGACATGACAGGTGAGGTCGGCAAGAAGGTTATTTCGATCATTGCGGGTGTGAGCCCCCTGGACGAAAGCGAAATCAAGCCAAGTTCAGAACTTAACGAACTGGAAATCAATTCACTTGAGTTGACCGAAGTGGTGATGGACCTCGAAGACGATTACGATATCGCTATTGATCTCAATACTGCCGAGGCTTGGGAATCGCTGAAAACTGTAGGCGATGTGGTTGCGCTGGTTGAGCAGTTGTTGGCCGAGAAATCGGAGACTACATGACGCGAACCCGCGTGGTTATTACTGGCTTGGGCGGGGTTTGTTCGATTGGCCGCAATGCCGACGAAATCTGGCAAGCAATGAAGGATGGTCGCGATGGCAGCGGTCCGTTATCCTTCGATATCCGCGATTTGAAGAACAAGACTGCATTCGGACTTTTAGACAAGCTGGAAGATGACGGTATCGATCCTCGTCGCAAGATCGGCATGGGCGAGTTCAGCCGTATTGCCGTTATTGCAGCACGTCAGGCCATGGCGCAGGCAGGACTGGAAACCGGTTCATTTGACGAAAATCGTGCGGGTGCGGTGGTTGGAACCGGCGTCTGGGGAGCTGATGCGGTCGACCAGAGTTATATTGATGTTCTCCTTGGCGTGAAGAAACGGGCGCATATTCTGACTGTGCCGCGGGCCATGCCAGGAGCGCCGGCTGGACAGATTTCCATAGATTGCAGATTGCGGGGTCCCGTTTTTGGTGTCACGTCAGCGTGTACCTCCGGCAATCATGCGTTGATAAGTGCTGCTGATCAGATCAGGCTTGACCGTGCAGATATCATGTTGGCAGGCGGGACAGATGCCCCGCTGACCTATGGTATTCTCAAGGCTTGGGAAGCACTGCGGGGTCTGGCACTCTGGCACGTACCAAATGTCGTCCGTTTTCGGCTAATCGCGATGGGCTTTTGATGGGCGACGGTGCCGGGATTGCTGTGTTGGAATCCTACGAGAATGCAAAAGCGCGTGGCGCGACAATCCTGGCGGAAATTCTCGGTTCCGGGATGTCAGGTGATGCCGCCGACATCGTTAATCCGACTGTTGAAGGCCCGGCGATGGCGATGGAAAGATGCATTGCCGATATCGGCCTGACTCCGAGCGACGTTGGATATATCAACGCTCACGGAACGGGCACTCAAGCCAATGACAAAACCGAAACCAAAGCTATTCGCATGGCATTTGGTCCGGCCGCAAATGATGTTTCGGTGTCATCGACAAAATCCATGCACGGTCATTGCCTCGGTGGTTCCAGTGCGCTTGAAATGATCGCCTGTGTGGGTGCTGTTCGGGATGGCATCATACCACCAACCATCAATTATGAAGAAGCCGATCCTGATTGCGATCTCGATGTGACGCCCAATGTGGCGCGCGAGCGCAAGATTGATATGGCAATATCCAACGCCTTTGCCTTTGGCGGCACCAACGCGGTGGTGGCATTCGGCAGAATCTGATCGAGCCTTTCTGTACGGCACATGGTTGACCGTCCGGCTCTGGCTTTTCAAGAGATATTTGATGTTCTAAGAACAGCAGCGATTTCGACCCTTATCTGAGGAATTTCCATGGCTACGCGTAAACTTTTTCTTCTCCCCGGTGACGGTATTGGCCCTGAGGCAATGGCCGAGGTCCGCAAACTCATTGGCTATATGAACTCTGCCGAATCGGCCGGATTTGAAACCGACGAAGGCTTGGTTGGCGGTTCGGCCTATGATGCGCATGGTGCAGCCATTTCGGACGCGGATATGGCCAAAGCAATGGCAGCCGATGCGGTGTTGTTCGGTGCGGTCGGTGGGCCAAAGTGGGACGACGTGCCCTATGAAGTGCGCCCAGAGGCTGGATTGTTGCGGCTGCGCAAAGACATGGAACTGTTTGCCAATTTGCGTCCAGCTATTTGCTATCCGGCATTGGCTGCGTCCTCTTCGCTGAAACCGGAGGTCGTCGAAGGGCTTGATATCCTGATTGTGCGTGAGTTGACCGGCGGCGTTTATTTTGGTGAACCCAAAGAGATCATTGATCTGGGAAATGGTCAGAAGCGCGGCATTGATACCCAGGTTTACGATACCTACGAGATTGAGCGGATTTCAGGTGTGGCCTTTGAATTGGCCCGTACCCGGTCGAACAAGGTCTGTTCGATGGAAAAGCACAATGTGATGAAATCCGGCGTGTTGTGGAAAGAAGTTGTTGCCGGTTTCCACAAGGCAAATTTCGCGGACGTCGAGCTCAGTCACATGCTGGCTGACGCCGGTGGCATGCAGCTGGTCCGTTGGCCCAAGCAGTTTGACGTGATTGTGACCGACAACTTGTTTGGCGACATGTTGTCAGATGTGGCGGCGATGCTGACCGGGTCATTGGGCATGTTGCCTTCTGCTTCGCTTGGCGCACCTGACCCCAAGACTGGAAGCCGCAAGGCGCTTTTTGAACCGGTTCATGGATCAGCGCCGGATATTGCAGGACAGGGTATTGCCAATCCGATCGCTATGGTTGCCTCGTTTGCCATGTGCTTGCGCTATTCTTTCAACATGGTTGCGGAGGCTGATCGCCTTGAAGCAGGGATTTCATCGGTTCTGGATCAGGGTCTTCGTACAGGCGATATCATGGCGGATGGCTGCACTAAGGTGACTACATCTGAAATGGGTGATGCCATCGTGAAGGCCTATGCGGGCTGAATATCCGGTTTNTGAAAGCTGTGGGCCGGAATGCAGTTCCGGCCTGACCTGGCAAANCTTCACAGCATGCACGGNTTGGCAGTCAGGCGTCGAGTTCATTGACTTTCGACAAGGTTTCCTTCAGAAGATCGCCATCATGACCACGATCAAGACCAAAACCACGATCTGATCCGTTCCGTCCCATACTCTCCCGGGGACGGGATGAGTGGCGCTTGTCCAGACAAGGGAGAGAACGGAGCAAGGTAGTTATGGGTTTCAAGATCGCAGTCGTTGGAGCAACTGGCAATGTTGGCCGGGAAATGCTCAACATCCTGGCAGAACGCAATTTCCCAGTCGATGAAGTATTTGCGCTGGCTTCCAGCCGCTCAGTAGGTACCGAGGTTTCTTTTGGTGACAAAACACTGAAGGTGAAAAATCTCGAGAACCACGATTTCACCACTACTGATCTGTGTTTGATGTCCGCTGGTGGTGCCATTTCGCAGAAATATTCGCCGAAAATNGGGGCGACGGGATGTATCGTCATCGATAATTCGTCTGCNTGGCGGTATGATTCCGAGGTGCCGTTGATCGTGCCGGAAGTGAATCCGGNTGCCATCGACGGATATACAAAAAAGAACATCATCGCCAACCCAAACTGTTCCACGGCACAGCTTGTCGTGGCGCTGAAGCCATTGCATGACAAGGCTACAATCAAGCGGTTGGTGATTTCGACCTATCANTCTGTATCCGGTGCNGGCAAGGACGCCATGGACGAATTGTTCAATCAGACGCGTGCCGTTTTCGTTGCAGATCCGATTGAAAGCAAACTGTTNCCAAAGCGGATCGCGTTCAATGTGATCCCGCATATCGATACGTTCATGGAAGACGGCTATACCAAGGAAGAATGGAAGGTGTTGGCTGAAACCAAGAAGATGCTCGACAAGAAGATCAAGGTTACCTGCACCGCGGTCCGTGTTCCGGTTTTCATTGGTCATTCTGAATCGGTCAATATCGAGTTTGAGAATGAGATCTCAGCTGATGAAGCCCGCGATATTCTTCGTGATGCGCCGGGTTGTCTGGTGATCGACAAGCATGAAGATGGCGGCTACATCACGCCCTATGAAAGCGCCGGTGAAGATGCCACCTATATCTCCCGAATTCGGGAAGATGCAACGGTGGAGAACGGCCTGAACATCTGGGTTGTTTCAGACAATTTGCGCAAGGGAGCCGCGCTCAATACCATCCAGATTGCAGAGTTGCTGGTTAACCGTGGCCATCTCAAGGNTCGCTCTGCGGCTTGAACCCAAAACGGCTGTGAAGTTGAAAACCCGCGCTGACCTGCGCGGGTTTTTTGGTTNTGCTTTGCAAATACATGCAACGTGACTTCGGGCGGATTTGCTGGCAATGTCAGCNNTGGGGCAGATTCGCATTTCAGCAGAGGTTATGGAAATCATGATAGTTAATGGTCGGCGCCGGTTCGTTTTTACAACTGCAGCACTCCTGGCGGTAGGCATGGCTCATCCCGCATTTGCTGCCAAGTGCGGGAATAGCTCAAGTGGCTTCAACACCTGGGTTGGACAATTCAAACAGGAAGCGGCTGCGCGCGGTGTTTCGCAAAAAACCCTCGATAGCGCTTTTTCAGGCGTTCGTTATGCGACAAAGACGATCAGTCTTGATCGCAACCAACGCAGTTTCAAGCTTTCTCTGAAGCAGTTCATGAGCAAGCGCGGTGCCTCCAGTATCATTTCCAAGGGTAGAAAGCTCAAGCAGAGCAATGCATCGTTGTTTCGCAAGATTGAGAAACAGTACGGTGTTCCGGCGGGTCCTTTGATTGCCATATGGGGCATGGAATCGGGTTTCGGCTCATTCATGGGAAATCAGCACACTGTTTCGGCTGTGGCGACGCTGTCATATGATTGTCGCCGCTCTGCATTTTTTACCGATCAGCTCTACGCATTGCTTGATCTCATTCAGCGCGGATGGATCAGTCCCAACTTCAAGGGGGCGGCGCATGGTGAAATTGGTCAAACCCAGTTTTTACCGCGAAACGTTATAAATTTCGGCAAATCCGGCGATGGAAACCGCAGTGTTGATCTGCGCAGCAAGGCTGATGCTTTGGCATCGACGGCCAATTTTCTGCGTGCACATGGTTGGCAGCGTGGGGGTGGTTATCAGCCCGGTCAAACCAATTTTCGCGCGATCCGTGGCTGGAATGCGGCGGGCGTTTATCAACAGGCCATTGCCATCATTGGCGCGGAAATTGACAAATAATATTGTTAAGTAGAACCCGCCAGCGAATGGCTGGCGGCAGTTCAAAACGTGGGGCGTGAGGAGTTGCTGTGGTTAGAAGCCGCTGCAACTTTCACCTTCGATCGTCTGCAGGCTGGTTACAATTTTACTGTCCGCGAATGTGAACCCTTCGCGGACCAATAGCTGGTTTCCGGGAAATGAATAACAAACCAATGCAGTCGCCTGGCTTTCGTCCACCGGTGCGTCGGGGTCTAATTTCCATTTGAAAGACGCGCCTTCGACGCTGTCTGCCCATTCTTCCAGAGAATCGAGAAACTCCTTTTTGGTTTGGGTGAATCCAAGGTCCTCGAGTTTGATTTCGGCGTTGTCAGCGAGAAGGTCTTTGAGCTTTTCCTCGTCGGCTTCAAACAACGCGGGATACCATTTATCCAGAACAGGTGCGTTGCTTTGAGCAAGTGACGAAATTGGCACCAGGAGTGACAAAATGAGCATGCATGCAGGTATGGAGAAGTGTTTCACTTCGTTCTTTCCCTCACGTATCGGCGATGATTTCCGGCGCGGCAGGCTCGTAAAGATCAGGGCGAACAAAATCGCCGCTTTGGCGGTCCATAATCCACAATTCGCCAGTAGAAATGTCGAACCAGGACCCGTGGAGTTGCAGGCTGCCTTTGTCTTCGAGAATTTTCACGCAGGGAAATGTGCGCAGATTGGCAATCGAATTGCGGACAGAAATCCGCTCCAATGCGGTTTGCCGTTCCCCTGTGGTTAGCAAATCTGAATCCTGAATTCGCGCCGCAGCTGGCTTGAGCATGCTCATCCACTGACCAATGAAATCACCGGGGGAAAGCGGTTTGGCTGAGGGATTGAGTGCTGCCTGAATACCACCACACCGTCCGTGGCCCATGACCAAAATATTGCGAATTTTGAGTGATTGAACTGCAAATTCCAGTGCTGCGGAAGTGGAGTGAAAATTGCCATCAGGCTCATAGGGCGGAACCAGGTTGGCAACATTGCGAACGACAAAAAGTTCACCCGGTCCGCAATCGAAAATGGTCTCGGGGGCAGAACGGGAATCACAGCAGGCGATGACAAGGGTGTGGGGTTCCTGTCCGCTTTCAGCCAATTTGCGGTAACGTTCCCGCTCGGAACTGTACCGCCCCGACATAAACGAGCGATAGCCCTTTAAAAGGTGATCAGGAAAATCGGTCATGCTTGCAACACACCTCTGCTATTTCGACATCAATAAGCACCATTATAGCATGATGTTTTCCAAGCCGAACTGTAAATTTCGTTGGTAAATCACCCGATTANAGGTGACGATCNTAACTTGCTGGCGGACGCNTGGGCGGCCTCGTCATGATNTGACGCATATGGATCATTGCCATTGGTGAGCGCAAGCTGTTCGCATCAGTTTCAAGCGTTAATTCATCGGCACCTCGCTTGGCTGTGCGTGCCAGAATTTCGAATACCGAGCCAGTGGCAAGTCGCAGTGACTCTTCCCCCGATTTTCCTTCCAGCAGACGAGCGGTGAACAGAGCTGCCATCAGATCACCCAGGCCCTTGGGCGCATTCTCAATTATTCGATGTTCGGCCATGACCGCGCGATTGCCCTCTACAAGCATCGTGCCGGTGTTACTTGCCATCATNGCATGCGCGGAAGTAACCAAAACACGGNCCGGCCCCAGTGTTTGGGCNGCNGCGATTAAAGTTGCCGNATCCGGAATTTCTGTTCCGCTCAACCACCCGAGTTCAAAAATATTCGGTGTGGCAATACCGGCCAGTGGTATGAGCCGNTCTCGAATGCCTTCGGCCACCGGTTCAGGCACATATANCTGCGAACCGTCGCCCAAAACCGGGTCACAGACATAAAGTGCATCGGGGTTTTCAGCTTTTACTGCCTTGATGAGTTGAGCTATTGCATCAATCTGGGCGACATCGCCAATATAACCGGAAATGATTGCGCCAACCTCTCGCAACCAAGGGGCAGCAGCCAGGTTCTCGGCTAAATCGGAGAATTGTTTCGAATCCGGTACAATACGTGTCGCTAAAGAATGCCCAGGATGCCACGGCAAGATGATCGTCGGTAGAGACCATACCGGGAAGCCAAGAACTTCAAGTGCGAACACAACTCCCCGATTGCCAACGGAGCCTCGAACAACATGGCTGGAAATTGCCAAAACCGAAGGTTTTTGTCTGTCTTCAGAATTCATGGTCAAGGAAACAACTTGAAATAGAGCCAAATGGAAAGGCCAATGAACGCCACTGCAGCCAACCCACGACCAATTCGCGTTCCCCAAAGCTCAGCGGGGTCCTTTTGCTCGCTGTCGGCGGCGGAGAAATGATCCCGGACAGACTTGGCCGTGCTGTGCAAAAGCGGACTCGCAGAAAGATTGCCTTCATTTGTCAGGCGTTCAAGGTCACGTCGTGCCTTGCGAGTGATATTGTCATCATCATTCATGGTTCGGGCCTTGAGATGAAGGTGTTTAATGACGCAGGTGCCAGTGCCTTGTCACAAGAGATGTCCCAGAGACGGTGAAGTTGGATCCATAAGACAGAAGCTCTAACGTGCCTGGGAATGGTAAACGTCATTGGGCCGCATATCGGTGGCTGATGCAACCCGGTTGGTCATATTGAAGAATGCTCCAACAGCCGCGATGTCCCAGATATCGCGATCGGAGAAACCAACATCACGCAATTTCTGGCGATCAGCTTCGACTATGCGTTCTGGGTGGATTGTAAGCAGTTCGGAGAATTGCAGCATTGCTGTTTGTCGCGCATCAAGGTCGGCCGCACGGAAATTCATCACCAATTGTTCGCCCAATTCCGGCTTGCCGGAGAGCTGGCGTACCGCAGCGCCATGGGCGGTCAAACAGTAGTAGCAATGGTTTATTGAAGACACTGCCAATGCGATCATTTCGCGCTCAAGCTTGGAAAGGCCAGACGGTGCAAGCATGAGATCGTTGTAGAAAGCCGCGAATACCTCAAGTTTGTGGGTGTTAAAGGCATAGGCGAGCAAAACATTGGGAACCATGCCCAATTTTTCCCGACATTTGTCGAAATAAGCTTTCATTTCGGTGCTTAGCGCGGTTTCAGTCGCTAAATCGAGTGCGATCACAGTTTTATTTGGGTCTGTCATTTCAATTCCTCCTAAATCAGGTTTAATGCCCGTAAGTCGTCAATAACAGTATTCATTCCGGCGTAATCGGAAATAGGTAAACTGGGAGGTGGCCATGGGTGGAAATCATGACGAGGGTGTCGCGGAGATCCTAAATGCTGTCAAGAAGGTTTTGGCTGCGCAAAAACTACCTGCGGTGGACCCTGAAATTCTTTTTCTTGGCGCCAGTTATGATGACCTTAGCCAGTACAAGCCAAAATATTTAGCCCAAATTGCTGTTTCTTCAGAGCAGGAAATCAGGGCCTGGGATGGAAAAACACCACGAATCACACTTCTCGACCCGGTTGGTGTGGAGATTGACGGTGACCCGATTTCGGTGCTTTGCGTTACAACCGGAAACAAGCCCTTTCTTTATGATTCGGTCATGGGCGAAGTTACGGCGTTGGTCCGTGATATTTATTTGTCTTCTCACCCCATCCTTTACGTCCGTGAAGGTGAGTCAATCAAGCTTTACCAACCGAATGTGGATCGCTCGAAAGAAGCTACAGTCAGTCACATACAGTTGCATTTGCCACAATTGGGTTCTGCGGCAAGCAAGCACCTCATTGAACGTCTGGAATATGTTCTCGGTCAAGTCCGGTTGGCTGTGCAGGACTGGAAGGCAATGTTGCTCAGGATTGATTCAGCGGCGGCCGATCTGTCTTATTTGCGGGTAGAGGACAATCAGCTTGAACAACGCGATGAAGCACTGGCGTTTCTTGCCTGGCTGCGTGCCAATAATTTTACCTTTTTGGGAATGCGGGAATATGTTTATTCCGAGGAGGGGGACAGTCGCGAGTTGAAACGGGCGGACGCCCGCGGACTTGGTATGTTGTCTGATCCTGAAGTCCTGGTGCTGCGACAGGGGACCGATCAGGTAACCACGACGCCTGAAATTCTTGATTTCCTGCACGGACCGGATTTTCTGATCGTCACCAAAGCCAATGTGCGCTCGGTAGTCCATCGTCGAGCTTACATGGACTATATTGGTATCAAGCGGTTTGACGAGAACGGCAAGGTAAGTGGTGAGTTGCGGGTGGTCGGCCTGTTTACCTCAACTGCCTATACCCATTCGGTCAAAGAGATTCCCCTGTTGAGATCGAAGATTGATCAGGTGATCGATAATTTTGGATACGATCCCGAAAGTCATTCCGGCAAGGTTCTGATCAATACGCTTGAAAGCTATCCCCGCGATGAATTGTTCCAGATCGGGATTGATTTGCTGACGGTATTTTGCCGGCAAATCAATGAGCTGACCGATCGCCCGAGAGTACGGGTATTGCCGCGAATTGACCGCTTTGACCGCTTTGTCTCAGTCATCGTCTATGTCCCGCGCGACCAGTATGATTCCACGGTTCGAGGCAAGATCGCGACCTATCTTAAATTGGCCTATATGGGACGGCTTTCGATATATTATCCTTCATTTCCGGAAGGTGGGGTGGCGCGCGTCCATTTCATTATCGGGCGGACAGAAGGAAAGACACCACAGATTGCGCAAGACCAGCTCGAACGTGACATCAAAACCATCGTCACGCGCTGGGAAGACCGGTTCATCTCGATCGGTGGTGACCGGGCGGCGCAAATCTCTGTCAGCCAATCCTATAAAGAGCAGTTCAGTCCTGATTCTGCATTACGGGATATCGAGGATATTCTTGGCTGTCCGGCTGCTGAGGGCGGATTGCGGATCGCACTTTATCGCCACGAAGGCGATAGTGATTCACAATTGGGCCTGAAAATTTTTCATGCTGATACGCCGTTGGCTCTATCACGTCGGGTGCCAATGCTTGAGCATCTTGGTTTTACGGTGATCAGTGAGCACACCCATGAACTGGAAATAACCGAAATTGGGGGCGGAGAGCGTCGCGCGGTCATTCTCCATGATATGGAAATCGCCACCACTGACGGTAAGGGAGTTTCGCTGGAGGCGGAATCGGACCGCATNACCGAGGCGATCTTGTCAATCTGGCATGGTCGCATCGACAGTGACGGCTTTAACCGGCTGGTTGTTGGCGCCGGTCTGGCTGTACGTGAAGCGATGGTCCTGCGCGCAATTGCCCGTTATTTGCGCCAGGCGGGACTGCAGTTTCCAGGTGACTTTATTTCCGATGCGTTGGCGCGGTATCCTGCCATTGCAGGCAAACTGTTCGAGTTGTTCCGTACCCGTTTCGATCTCTCGCTTGATGATGATACGCGTCGAACTGCACTCAGTGGTTTGACCCGTGAGATTGAAGATGCGCTGATGCATGTTCCCAATCAGGATGATGACAGGATTTTCCGACGGTTTGAGAACGCCATCACTTCGATGTTGCGGACCAGCTATTTTCAGACCGATGAAGACGGAAATCCACGTCCGGCACTGGCTTTCAAACTCGACCCACAAGCGCTCGATGGATTACCTGAACCCCGGCCGTATCGTGAAATCTTCGTCTATGGCGCAGAAGTGGAAGGCGTTCACCTGCGCTTCGGGCCCGTTGCCCGCGGCGGATTGCGCTGGTCTGACCGGTCACAGGATTACCGAACCGAAGTGTTGGGGTTGGTCAAGGCCCAACAAGTCAAAAATGCGGTTATCGTTCCGGTCGGTGCCAAGGGTGGTTTCTTTCCCAAGCGATTGCCGGTTGGTGGCAGCCGTGACGAGATTTTTGAAGCAGGACGCAACGCTTACAAGTTATTCATCCGCGCATTGCTTTCAATAACAGACAATCTGGATGGTGACCGGGTGATCGCGCCCGCTGACACGGTGCGTCATGACAATGATGATCCCTATTTCGTGGTGGCGGCTGACAAGGGGACTGCAACATTTTCTGACACAGCCAATGCGATCAGTCAGGAACAGGATTTTTGGCTCGACGATGCCTTTGCTTCAGGCGGTTCTGTCGGCTACGACCACAAGAAGATGGGTATTACAGCGCGCGGGGCCTGGGAAGCGGTCAAACGCCATTTCCGTGAAATGGATATCGATACCCAGACCACACCATTTACCGCGGCAGGTGTTGGTGACATGTCTGGAGACGTGTTCGGCAATGGAATGTTGTTGTCGGATAAAATTCGGCTGGTCGCCGCCTTCGATCATCGCGATATTTTCATTGATCCAAACCCTGATTGTGATCTTGGTTTCGCTGAACGCAAACGCTTGTTCGATTTGCCACGCACCAGCTGGCAAGACTATGATCAGACCAAGATGTCTGAAGGTGGGATGATCATTTCACGGGCGCTGAAATCGGTTGATTTGACACCGCAGGCAGCCGAGGCAATCGGGCTTGAAGCCGGAAAAGCCACTCCACAGCAGATTCTATCGGCAATTCTTCGGGCGGAAGTGGATCTCTTGTGGTTCGGCGGTATCGGGACCTACATCAAGGCAGAAGGTGAGAACGACACCGATGTTGGAGACCGTGCCAATGACGCGATCCGAATACTGGCCAAAGAGGTTCGGGCCAAGGTCATCGGTGAAGGCGCCAATCTNGGTGTTACCCAGCGGGCCCGGATTGCCTATGCAGCNCTTGGTGGTCGCTGCAANTCAGACGCCATCGACAATTCTGCGGGCGTCAATTCATCTGACGTCGAGGTCAACATCAAGATTGCGTTGGCCAATGCGATGCGGGAAGGGCGGCTGACNCGGGAAGACCGGAACACGCTTCTGGCCTCTATGACTGATGAGGTGGCGGAGCTGGTCTTGCGCAACAACTACCTGCAGACNCTGGCAATTTCGCTGGCCGAAGAAGAAGGCGTGGCCGGTTTGAGTGAGCAAGCCCGCATGATGGCTGATTTTGAAACCAGAGGCCTGTTGAACCGCAAGGTGGAAACCTTGCCGGACGATCAGGTTATCGCGGAGCGGAGGCTGGCCGGCACCGCATTGACCCGACCGGAAATCGGGGTTCTGCTTTCCTATGCCAAAATTGTTCTTTTTGATGAGATCGTGGGAAGCAACCTGCCTGACGATCCCTATTTTCACGACACGCTGACCGGCTATTTCCCTTCCACCATGACCAAAATTCATGAGAGCGACATCGAAAATCACCGGCTGCGGCGGGAAATTATCGCAACACTGATCGGAAATGACACCATTAACCGCGGCGGACCAGCATTTGTTGTTCATCTGGGTGACCAAAACGGGGTGCAGGCAACCGATATTGTCAGGGCATTTGTAATCGCACGCGACGGGCTTGGGCTTTCGGCCCTTTATGACAGGGTTGACGCGCTCGACACCAAAATTGCCGGAATTGTGCAGAATGAACTTTATCGGCGTATCGGCGATGCATTGCGGGCAGTCACATCCTGGGCCTTGAAAACCGGCACTGCGCTGAGCGGAGAACTTGGTACAACAATCACCAAGATGGAAATGGGAGTGATTGAGACACTTCCGAACCTTCTGGGTCATTTGCCGGAATCCATGGCAGAGGAAGTTAATGCACTGGAAGCAGAGCTTGCGGGACACGGGGTTCCCGGAGATGTCGCAGTCGACATTGCCCGCTTGAGACTGAAAATACTGGTGCCGGATATTTTACACGTGGCTGAAACCGCGCAAGGTGATGCCGAAAAGGTCATCTCCACCTATTTCAGCGTAACGGACGCGTTTCGGATTGGCCGTATTCAGGCTGCCGCCGACCGATTGCAAATGGGTGATCATTACGAAAATCTGGCGCTNGGGCGTAATCTTGACGAGATATCACAGGCACGGCGGGTCATATCNGTCTCTGCATTGAAAGCTCATGGCGATCAATTTGACCCTTTTGCACGGTGGAAGGCTGACAATGAAGACCGTATNGGCCATGTAACCGGTCAAATCCTGCAATTGGCTGAAAGTGGTGAACTCACGGTTGCCAAATTGACCGTNGCAGCCGGAATGATGAGCGATCTGGCGCGGTCATTGCAAAATNGNGATGGGCAAAATTGAGATGGGCAAANTTGAAATGGGCCAAGTCGAACCGGATGTTGGTTGGCTGAGTGCCCACAAAGGGGACGGTGAATGAGCCTGAGTAAGAGTGCTGGCCAAGTTCAAAGCGCGCCTCGGCGGGGAATTTTCGGCTGGATGATGTTTGANTGGGCNGCGCAACCGTTCTTCACAGTTGTCATCACCTTCATNTTTGGTCCCTATTTTGTTTCACAGTTGGCGGCTNATCCCGACATGGGNCAGGCATGGTGGGGCTATGCAGTAGCCATTTCGGGTTTCATAATTGCAATCATGTCGCCAGTTCTGGGTTCCATTGCAGATGCAGTAGGACCGCGCAAACCATGGATTGCCGCTTTCGCGGTGATCAAGATCGGNGCGCTTTTCTCGCTTTGGTNGGCAGCGCCTGGATCATCCCTGTTTTATCCAGCATTGATGATTGTTCTGGCGTCGGTTNCCGCTGAATTTTCGATTGTTTTCAATGATTCCATGATGCCGCGGTTGGTCGCACCGAAAGATGTTGGTCGAATTTCCAATATAGCCTGGGGTTTGGGTTACCTCGGCGGCATGATCATGTTGATTTTCGTTGTNGGATTCATGGCTGGCAATGAAGAGACAGGCAAAACGCTGCTCGGGATGGATCCGGTTTTCGGACTCGATCCGGGTGCANGTGAAGCAGCACGCGCTACCGGGCCGCTGTCAGCGCTTTGGTATCTGATTTTTATCTTGCCGATGTTCTTTTTTACCCCGGACTATGCCCGCCCAACTTTTGTTGGATCAGCCGTGCGGACAGGGCTCAGGGAATTGGCAGGGACAATTACCGAAGTCCGGAAGAAGACAGGACTTTTGCGTTTTCTTATCGCACGCATGATCTACCAGGATGGTGTGAATGCTTTGATAGTCTTGGGCGGCACCTTTGCAGCCGGCATGTTTGGCTGGCAAATCATGGAGATCGGGATTTTCGGAATTATTCTGAACGTCGTGGCGATTGGCGGCTGCATGTGGGCCAGTCGGCTCGATTTCAAGATGGGCTCAAAGGCCATTGTTGTGATGTCAATCATCGCGCTATTGGTTGCCACTATCGGGATAATTTCGACCGGCCCCGGGTTTACATTATTCGGCGTTGTAGTGCTGGATTTGGTTGATTCAGGCGGTTTGTTCGGAACTGCAGCAGAAAAAATCTATATTCTGTTCGGGTTGTTGATAGGGCTTTCATTCGGCCCGGTTCAGGCGTCATCACGGTCGTACCTGGCGCAAAGCATTCACCCTGACGATGCGGGCCGCTATTTCGGCCTCTATGCCCTCTCCGGTCGTGCGACGTCGTTCTTGGCGCCATTCATGGTGGCAACCGTGACTGTCTGGACCGGTTCGGCAAGATACGGAATGGCAACCTTGATTTTGTTCTTCCTTGTCGGACTGATCATATTGCTGGCCACGCCATTTCCGGCTCAGAAAGTGGATCCGGATGCCCGACACTATGCGTGATCAGATTGAGAATGATCGATGGTTTGGAAACGTATGCTGTATCGCTTTGAAAGCTTGTGCGCTCAGGCTGTTCGGCTCGCTGCTGCGCGCGCTGTACGCAGGCGTGCCCGTGCTTCTGCCTGTTGACGGGCAATCCGCTCGTGCTCGCTGCGCAAGCGCGTGATAAAGTCGATTACGTCTGCGTGCGGAGTGTCATTCTTTCGGTGCCAACTTTGCGTTGCTTCGACAATGAGATCGACGACATCGGGAAAACATCCGCAACACCGGCCGCGTTTGTTCATCAGGTGGTAGACCTGAAGCGGTGTGATCAACTGCCAAGCATCTTCGGCCAACAATGAGTGGATGGTCGCCAGAATCTCGTCACTGGAGATGATATTGCATTGACAAACCAGCATGGCCGATCCCATTGGCGCTTTTCCGCGTCTGGTGCGGGGGAGAAAGAATTTCCCGGAGAAAATATGCTTTAGTNTAACAGGAGTCAAACGCTCCNGTTTGGCGTATTCAAGTGGTGAAACCAATGGCATTTTAACAATAGNTGCAAAGACTTGCGGTAAATGGGTTGATTTGAAGTGCGCGATTGGTGGTGGACGGCAACGACGATACTTNAAGGGAATTCGACGCGGCATGCCTGACCTCACAAGTCAAAAACTCGCTAAGTACCTCGATTAATGCCGCAGTCCCAAACAGATACCTCGAAACCTGACAACCACCTAAATGTCCGAAAAGAAAAACCCGCCGAAGAGATCGACGGGTTTGTCAGCGGTCCAAGCGGGCTGATGCCCGCCTTTTTTGGTCGATTGCTTTAAAAGCCCTCAGGCGATTTTCTGACCCGTCTTTTCCCAATCGGAAAGGAACTGTTCCAGTCCCTTGTCGGTCAAAGGATGCTTGACCAGGGCCTTGATGGTAGAGGCGGGTATTGTTGCCACATCGGCGCCGATCAAGGCTGCTTCCTTGACGTGGTTGACGGTACGGATTGAGGCCGCAAGAATTTGCGTCTGAAAACCGTAGTTGTCATATATCTGGCGAATTTCGCGAATCAGTTCCATCCCATCCATCGCCATGTCATCAAGCCTGCCGATAAAGGGCGAAATGAAGGTCGCTCCGGCCTTTGCTGCCAGAAGTGCCTGGTTGGCCGAAAAGCAAAGTGTGACATTGGTCAGATGACCATCGCTGGTCAACGACCGGCAGGCTTTCAAGCCGTCGAGCGTCAATGGCAGTTTGATGCAGATGTTATCGGCGATCTTGGCGAGGGCTTTGCCTTCGCGCATCATGTCGTCATATTCGGTTGCCGTAACTTCCGCAGATACTGGACCGTCAACGATACTGCAGATTTCCTTGGTGACTTCAGTGATGTCGCGGCCGGATTTGAGGATAAGCGAAGGGTTGGTCGTGACCCCGTCAATCAGCCCCAGATCATTCAATGACCGGATTTCACTGACGTCAGCTGTGTCGACAAAGAATTTCATATCTTGCTCCCTGACATAATGTGCCGGTCTCTTCCGGCTTTGAGCATATTTGCGGCTTCCCTTTAGACCAAAGCGGAGGCAAGGTCACGGCATATGGCTACAGATTCGAAAGAAAATCAGAAAGTGTTGTTCCGCAGACCTGCTGTGCCCGTCATGGTACCCATGCCGGTGAACCGTGCATTTACCTATGCAGTTCCCGAAGGCAAAAGTGTGGTTCCTGGCACTATAGTACAGATTCCGCTCGGGCCAAGGCTGGTAACAGGTGTCGTCTGGGGTGGAGATCCAGATGAGGTGGACCCGAAGAAGCTGCGCGAGATCACACAGATTTTTGACTGCCCGCCCCTCGACATTAACATGCGGGCCTTTATCGATTGGGTGTCCCGCTACACTTTGTCCCCACCAGGTTATGTGGCCCGAATGGCGCTTAGGGCGCCCGCGGCTTTTGATCCCGAGCCTCCAATTCCAGCACTGAAGCTGACCGGAACCCAGCCGGAAAGGATGACAGCGGCGCGTCAACGGGTGTTGGCACAGGCATCTGACGGATTCGCCTGGACGCGATCGGGCCTTGCTCATGCGGCTGGCGTTTCGTCGAGTGTTGTCGACGGTTTGGCGGCACAGAATGTTTTCGAGACTGTCTATCTGCCGCCACAGCCGGTGGTGGCGTTGCCTGATCCTGACTATGGGCAAAGCGAATTGTCAGCTGATCAGGCAATGGCCGGCGAAATTCTACGGGACGATCTCATTGAGGGCGGGTTCAAGCCAACTCTGCTTGATGGAGTGACCGGGTCTGGCAAAACTGAAGTTTATTTTGAAGCGGTGGCGGAAGCGGTGCGTCAGGGTCGACAGGTTTTGATTCTGTTGCCGGAGATTGCACTGACAGCGGCATTTCTTGACCGGTTTCACAATCGCTTTGGCACCCGACCGGCGGAATGGCACTCGGAGCTTGCGCCACGGATGCGTGAGAAAGTGTGGCGACAAGTCATAACTGGTGAAGTGCGGGTTGTGGCTGGCGCTCGGTCGGCTTTGTTTCTGCCATTCAATTCACTCGGTCTTATCGTAGTCGATGAAGAACATGACGCAGCCTACAAGCAGGAGGATCGGACATTTTATCATGCGCGCGACATGGCGGTTGTTCGTGCAAATCTATGTGATATTCCGGTCATACTGGCCTCTGCGACGCCTTCCATTGAAAGCCGGGTTAATGCATCTTCAGGGCGATATGGCCATTTGAAGCTTTCGTCGAGATTTGCCGAAGCAAGATTGCCGGACCTCAAGCTTATCGACATGCGCAAACATCCTCCGGCGCGTGGCGGGTTTTTGTCGCCAGTCTTGCTTGGAGCAGTCGGAGCTTCCCTTAAAAGGGGAGAACAGTCGCTGTTGTTTCTCAACCGTCGTGGTTATGCGCCGTTGACGTTATGTCGCGTGTGCGGGCACCGCTTTCAGTGTCCGGAATGTTCCAGCTGGCTGGTTGAGCACCGGTTTCGAAATCAGCTTCTTTGTCACCATTGCGGCCATTCGGAACGAGTCCCGCAGGCCTGCCCGGAGTGCGGAACGCTGGATCATCTGGTGGCTTGCGGGCCGGGCATCGAGCGCATTGCCGAAGAGGTGGACAGCCATTTTCCCGATGCCCGCACCATTGTCTTGTCATCCGATATGGCTGGCGGCACAAAACGCCTTCGTATTGAGTTGGAAGCCATTGCCAATGGCGAGGCCGATATCATCATTGGCACGCAATTGGTGGCCAAAGGGCACAATTTCCCGATGATGACGATGGTAGGCGTGGTTGATGCTGATCTGGGGCTAGCCAATGGCGATCCCCGGGCTGCTGAACGCACTTACCAGCTACTCAACCAGGTCACAGGTCGGGCGGGTCGTACCGGGCTGAAAAGCCAAGGACTAATCCAGACCTATCAACCGGCGCATCCGGTGATGCAGGCGATTGTCTCTGGTGAGCCTGATGCATTCTATGAGCGAGAGACCGATGAGCGCCGCCGCGCGATGCTGCCGCCATTTGGTCGATTGGCGGCAGTGATTGTATCTGCGGCGACGCGGGGTGAAGCTGAAGGCCATGCGCGGGGATTGAGAAACGCAGCGCCACGGGCCACGGGGCTTTCTATCTTGGGTCCGGCGGAAGCGCCGCTGGCGCTGATCCGCGGTAGGCACCGGTTTCGGCTGCTTGTTCATGGCGACCGATCAAGCGATATCCAGGCCTATCTGCAGGCAATGCTCACAGCAGGCCCGAAAATGCGTGGCTCGGTGCAGGTGCAACTCGACATTGATCCGCAGAGTTTTTTGTAATTGTCAGGGCGTCTTATGCGGCTTGCGAACCATTTATTCAGTGCGACTTTGGCTGCGTCCCCAAGTGACCCGCGCCCACACCCGCTCATGCAAAACAAAAAATGTCATGCCGATTGCGGCGGTGCTCAGAGCAAAAGCAATGGCGTCTTGAACCGAACCGGTATGAAACCATGCCAGCGCACTTGTGGTCGCCAAACCGAGAACCTGCCATGTGATGGCTTTGGTTATGGTGCGGAATTTGGTTTCCAATGAAGAACTCATTTTGTTGAGGATGCGATGATGCCTCTATACACCATGGCACGTGTCCGCCGGAATTCTGTATCTTTGCAGCAAATTTTCACATATGATGATTAAATTCCGATATGTTGAGAATTATCTACAATGCAGAAAGAAATACGAGCGGATTTATTTCGCAAGAGGCTGGGTGACCGCCTGGTAGCCAATGGAATGAGCCGTAGTGCGCTTGCGCGCGCGACAGGCGCAGACAGGTCAACGATTGCCCAGTTGCTCTCCAGCGATGAAGTGCGCCTGCCCAACGCTCATCTGGCTGCGGAGTGTGCGGCCGCACTTGGTGTGAGCGCCGATTGGCTGTTGGGCCTGTCCGAGCGGCCGGAGCCGGCAGCCGAAGTGTTGAGTGCAAATTTTCGCATCGCAACTGCCAAACGGACACCTTCGGACGAACAGATCATCGCCTGGCACCGGGAAGCGGCTGGTCACAAAATCCGACATGTGCCCGTCAGCCTGCCTGACATCCTTAAAACATCTGCCGTTCTTGAATGGGAATATGCCGCCTTCCTTGGCAAGACAGCAGATCAAGCGCGTGAAACCATGACCAAGACTATTGAATGGTTGCGAGCTCCGGGCTCAGACTATGAAATCGGTGTGTCGCTGGACCAGATACGTTCGCTGGCCTTGGGTGAAGGTTACTGGCACGGCTTAGATGCAGAAACGCGAACCGCCCAGATAGAGTTCATGGCTGAGCGTTGCGGGCGGCTTTATCCGTCATTGAGGCTGTATTTTTTCGATTCCAAGAAAATTTTTTCAGCGCCAATCACCATTTTCGGACGATTGCTGGCTGCAGTCTATGTCGGGCAGTTCTATCTGGTCTATCGGGACAGTCGGCAAGTGCAGTCACTGACCGATCATTTCGATACACTGGTGCGCGAATCAGAAGCCGATGCCCGTAGCGCCGGGAAAGTGATCAGGGGCTTTCTCGAGCAGGTTTAAACCCGTACGAGCTTGTGAATTTCAATTAGTGGAGAAATGCATGTTTGAATTTTATCTGCCGACAAGCATGGGCGAATGGCTGGCCTGGTCATCGGCAATTGTGACGGTGCTTTTTGGAATTCTGCTGCTGTTTGCGCCGCGCCTTTCATTCAGGATCATGCGTTTGCAAACGACGCCCGCGCATCCCGAAGCAATATCGGAAGGTCGTGCGACAATGGCGGGGTTTTATCTGGGAATAGGCTTTTGCGTTGTGCTTCTGGCCCAACCGTTACTCTACATCGCNCTTGGCGCGGGGTGGGCGTTTACCGCATTTGGTCGTCTCGTTTCGATGTTTCTTGATCGTGGCATGACGCTTTTCAATCTCATATCGATTCTCATAGAAGGCTCACTTGCAGCTGCGCCTCTGCTTTTCGCATTTGGAATGATTTAGACTGATGGACGGCCAAAACTAAGGTGAGATATCGCACCATCGGGCCGATTTCTTGGAAAATCATGCCAAAGCAGAACGCATAAGCTGCCAAACCGTGTTTCGAAGGGACTTTTACATCCATTTTAGCATGCTGAACGAGGTTCAATCACTGCGTCAGTCAGGCGCGTTGCCAATTAGAGACCTGATGAACTCGATCAAGCCTTTAGCAGCTGTTGGCTTGCGATGAACGTGGCCTCGTTTGATGGTGCGGATCGCCTCAATGCCGCATAGGGTTGTCTGGGGTGATCTTCGGGATCGAAGCACTCTGTCGCGTGCCGAGAAGCCGTTTCATGGCGGCCTGGTCGTTCTCGACCAGATTGTTTCGCCATTCGCATCGATGTCCCGAAAAAGGGGTCGAAACACCGGGCGCTTTCCCATGTCGGGTGCGGGAGATGAAAAATAATCCGGAGAGAATATGTTTAGTTTAACAAAAGTCAAACGTTTCTTGTTTGGCGTATTCAAGTGGTNAGACNAGTATCATTTTAGTAATAGCGCGACGATGTGCTGTAACGGTCTNGATTTGGAGTAAGCAATATTATGACAAAACGGATTCTGGTTGCTGGCGGGGCCGGGTTTCTGGGTTCTCATTTATGTGAGCGATTGGTGCTGGACGGCAACGAAGTGGTGTGTCTCGACAATTTTTTCAGCGGTTTCAGGCGGAATGTGGTTCATCTTCTTGCCAATCGGCGATTTGAGCTGATCACTCATGATGTGACTACTCCACTTAATGTGGAAGTTGATGAAATATACAATCTGGCCTGTCCGGCTTCACCCATTTACTATCAAAAGGATCCGATTCAGACGACCAAGACAAGCGTGCAGGGTGCCATAAATATGCTCGACCTGGCTCGTGAAACCAATGCGCGTATTCTCCAGGCTTCGACCAGCGAGGTCTATGGCGATCCGCAGGTTCATCCGCAACGGGAAGACTATTGGGGNCATGTCAATCCGATTGGAATCCGGTCTTGCTACGATGAGGGAAAACGCTGCGCCGAAACCCTGTTTTTTGATTATCACAGGCAATATGAGCTTGAGATCAAAGTGGTCCGAATTTTCAATACTTATGGACCGCGGATGCATCCCGATGACGGGCGCGTTGTCAGCAATATCATTGTTCAGGCTTTGCGCGGCAAGGAGATTACCATTTATGGCGATGGTTCGCAGACCCGCAGTTTTTGCTACGTTGATGATTTGATCGACGGTCTGGTTCTCATGATGGCCAGTCCTGCAACGTTGGCTGGGCNAGTCAACATTGGCAATCGCAGTGAATGGTCAATTCGAGAGTTGGCAGAGACCATCATTTCAATGATTGGGAGTTCATCGGAGTTGATATTCAAGCCTTTGCCAGAGGATGATCCAAAGCAGCGGCAGCCGGATATTACTTTGGCCAATAAGGTTCTCGGTTGGCAGCCCAAGGTGAATCTGGAGAATGGTCTGGAAAGGACCATCGCTCATTTCANGACAGTTCTGGATTGAACCAGGTGATGTCTGGTCGACTTGGGCGATGAGCTTATCGCAGAAAATACNGCAGTTTTGGAAAATTGGAGCGGGTGAGGCGATTCGAACGCCCGACCCCAACCTTGGCAAGGTTGTGCTCTACCCCTGAGCTACACCCGCTCGTCACACGGTTCCTGGGTATGAGAACCGGTCGGGTCGACTGCTAGGCAGCGCGACCGGCGCTATATGGCTCAAGCCGATTATAAATGCAACAGGGAATTTTCGCTTCTTGCGATGGAATCAGCAAAGCTTGGGTATTTTTTCAATCGCAGTCCACTTGTAATCTGATGGTGGCACAGTTGGAAGCGTTATATCGGTGATTGCTTTCGCCATGGCAGACCGGTAACAAATGGCCTCGTTTCGGGCAGGTAGCGCGCCGAGGCGAACAGAGTTGACTGGAGTTTGAGTGTGACTGCTGACCCGAAAGAGCCGGAAGACCTTTTCTCGTGCTTGGATGAGTTGGGTATCGTCATTGAAAATTTTCAGCACGAACCGGTATTTACCGTGGCAGAATCCCAATCCCTGCGGGATGAAATTTCGGGTGCACACACAAAAAACCTGTTCCTGAAAGACAAGAAAGGTCAGTATTTTCTTGTGGTGCTGGAAGAGAACGCGTCTGTTGACCTCAAAACAATCCACTCCTTGATTGGCGGTAGCGGTCGGGTATCATTCGGCAAGCCCGAACCGTTGATGGAACTGCTCGGCGTGGTGCCGGGTTCGGTGACAGTCTTTGCAGCGATCAACGACAAAATGCATCAGGTAAAGATCGTGCTGGATGCGGATCTGATGGAGGCGGATAAAATCAACGGCCATCCGTTGCGCAATGATGCGACCACAACCATCGGCCGTGACGATTTGCTGAAATTTCTTGCCCATACCGGCCATGACCCACTGGTGGTAAAGGTATCCTCTTGAATTCATACCCACCAAACATGATTTATCTGATACAGACCCGAAGCTGAAAGTTATGATATGAGCAATTCCGACAACCCATACGCCCAAACCTCCGGTTCGCAGATGACTGGAACCGTCAGCTATGGTGACGCGCCCGCACAGGAGACTGCCCAGCCTGCGGCAGCAGACGTGTCAACCGGCGATATGCTCATAGGCGGTGGCGCGGGCACCACGCAGACAAATGGTCCGTTGATAAGCGATACGACAACGGCGAATTTTACGCGCGATGTCATCGAAGGATCGAAATCACAGCCGGTTTTGGTTGATTTCTGGGCTCCATGGTGTGGACCCTGCAAACAGCTCGGCCCGATTATCGAGAAAGCGGTTACTGCGGCTGCAGGCAAGGTCAAACTGGTCAAACTGAACATTGATGATCATCCAGCAATTCCTGGCCAGATGGGGATCAAGTCGATACCTGCTGTTGTCGCCTTTGTTGACGGTCAGCCGGTAGATGGATTTATGGGTGCTGTGCCGGAAAGTCAGGTCAGCACATTCATCGACAAGGTGGCTGCGATGAAGGGTGATGATAATGCTGAGCAAAAAGAGCAGATTGCCGCTCTTATGGAACAAGCCAAAGTGGCCTTTGACGACNGGCGAACCGACGCGGCGGCACAAATTTATACTGCTATTCTGGGTGCCGACCAAAGTCATCCCGGTGCACTTGGTGGTCTTGCATCCTGCCTTATTGCTTCGAATGCTCTGGACGAGGCAGATCAATTGCTTGGCTCGCTACCGGATGACGTGAAAACCAAGCCGGAGGTTGTTGCGGCGATCCGTCAGCTTGAGCAAATTCGTGAAGTGGCTTCGCTGGGCAATCCAGTGGAGCTGGAAGCGAAAATTGCGGCTGATGGCAATGATTTTGAATCCCGATTGGCTTTGGCCAAGATCCTGAATGTGCAGGGAGAGCGGCAAAAAGCGAGCGAACAGCTCTTCGCGATCATGCGAAAAGAACTCGGTTGGAATGATGATGCTGCGCGCAAACAACTGATTGCATTCTTTGAGACCTGGGGGCCAACCGATCCGGCCACTTCGTCGGCGCGGCGACAGCTGTCTTCGCTCCTTTTTTCCTGAGATTTTTTGATCGGAAAAGGTGGACGCCAATTTCTACCACTTGAGCTTTCGGCCATCTGCTCCACATCATAGATCAAGCAAACAGGTGAATTGTATGATCAAGGTTGGCAACAAACATTATGAGTCTGGCCTCGATCTTCCGGTGAGCGTTCCGGTTTTTCCGTTATCGGGAGCGCTGCTTTTGCCCGGTGCTCAATTGCCGTTGAATATTTTCGAACCGCGTTATGTGCAGATGATTGATGAAAGTCTTGCCTCGGATCGCTTGATCGGCATTATCCAGCCATCAGTAGATGCCGGTGTAGAGCAAGCCTCAGATCAGGTGAATGACCTTTGCACGATGGGGTGTCTTGGACGCATTGTCGGTTATGGTGAGACCGGCGACGGTCGCTATATGATGACGTTGGGTGGAGTGTGCCGGTTCCGCATAACCGGCGAAGTCGATCCCGGCGCCAACTTGTTCAGGCGTTGCACGATTGAGCCGTTGCTTTCTGACCTGGAAAGTTCGGATGACGGGCAGGAGGTGAACCGGGAACTCTTGCTGTCCAATTTTCGGGCTTACCTGGAAGTCAATAATCTCGAAGTTGACTGGAAAAGCGTTGAAAAGGCCAGCAATGTTCTTCTGGTCAATTCTCTTTCGATGATGGCGCCTTACGGCCCGGCGGAGAAACAAGCGCTGTTGGAGGCTGCCGATATTAGAACCCGGGCGGACACTTTGATTGCAATTACCGAAATGGTGCTGGCCAAAGACGACAGCGGTGGCAAATGGCGACTGCAATGACAGTGGCGACAGAAAGGGTTTGGTAGATTGGAAAACGCCCGCAAACAGCATCCGGACAAGAAGCTGCTTGATTTGCTTGTTTGTCCGCTCACCCAGGGGTCGCTCAAATATGATACGGACAAGGGCGAGTTGATCTCGAAAAAAGCAGGCCTTGCGTTTCCAGTGCGGGACGGCATACCCATTATGCTGGTATCGGAAGCCAGACAGCTTGATGAAGCAAACTAACTTGAGCGGTTCAACATTCCGGAATTCAAATGCCATGGGTCCAATTTGGCAATCTGACCCAAAAAGAGTATTAGTCAGTTGATCGACATATAATTTGATGTTCCGAGAGAACTGAGATGGCGAAAAAGGGTGATCAACGCCGCGAAGCCATTGCCGCTGCGGCTGCAGATTTGTTCTGGCGGCGCGGATATCACGGTGCCAGTATTGGTGATATTGCCCGGGCAGCAGCCGTGCCGCAAGGCAACATGTTCTACTATTTCAGAAGCAAAGCCGAGATCGCGCTGGCTGTTGCCGAGATTTTTGTTTCGGAGACAGAATTGTTGATTTCGGAAGCCACAGCGTTTTCAGATGAGGCTGACCAGCGTTGCCGGTTCCTGATCAAACGGCTGCAGCAATCGAACCGCAACCGGATGGAACGGGGTTGCCCGATTGCACTTGCGGTGCGCGACTTCAATGTGCCAGCGCCGGTAGCCTCGGAAAAAGCCGCCGAGAGCTTCACCAAGTTGATTGCATTTCTGGCTGGCGAGTTCGCTCGTGCTGGGTTGCGTCCTTCGCAGGCTCTCTCCCGGGCTCGTGCGATGGTGACCGAATGGCAGGGGGGCATTGCGCTTGCCCATGCGTTCTCCGACATGACTGTTCTGGCGGAGAGTTTTCGCCGCATGGATTTGACAGTCCAACGGGCATTCGGTGGCCCGCAGAACGCGGATCTCTGAGCAGAACAGCCGGTTAACCTAGATGGACTCGCCGCGCAGCAATCGTGGGGCGTCCTTACCGGCAAATCCGGCGGCCTGCTTGATGAAGAAGCCTTTCAGTGACGGCAGTCGGTCAACGACGCTCAACCCGAAATCACGAGCCATACGGACCGGTGTTATGTCATTTGAGAAAAGCCGCGTCAGGATATCGGTGGTTACGCCCATCTGGAACGTGTCGAAGCGGCGCCAGACCTGATAGCGCTCGAGAACCGGCAGTGAACCGATATCAAGTCCGATGCGGGCGGCTTCGACAATGGTTTCTGCGAGGGCGGCAACATCCTTGAAGCCCAGGTTGAGGCCCTGGCCGGCAATGGGGTGAATGCCATGCGCCGCATCTCCAGCAAGCGCCAGCCGCGGTTTAATGAAATCACGTGCCAGAGTCAGGCCAAGCGGGAAGGCGCGGCGGGGGCCATCCAGATGCAACGCTCCAAGATGATGACCGAAGCGCCGTTCCAGCTCCAGTTCGAAAACCATATCGTCGCCAGCGATGAGAGCATCAGCGTCTGCGGTGCGCTCGGCCCAGACCAGCGACGAACGGTTGCCTTTGAGTGGAAGTATTGCAAATGGCCCGGCGGGCAGGAAATGCTCCTCCGCGCGTCCGTTGTGGGGGCGTTCATGGGCTACGGTGGTCACGATTCCTGACTGGCCATAATCCCATTTGCTGGTTTTGATGCCTGCCATGTCGCGCAGGCTGGAACGTCCACCATCGGCTGCCACCACAAGACGTGTTTCCCAGTTGCGGCCATNGGCGGTGGTTACGGTTGCCTTNTCCGAGCTTACTTCCAGAGCTTCCGCTGCTGCCGATTGGTGAATTTTTATGCCCAACTTGGCGGCCTTTTTGCGTAAGGAACCGATCATCGTGATATTTGGAACCATGTGTGCGAAGGGCTCGCCGGGCATGACTTCGCCGTCAAAAGTGAGAAAGACCGGGCGTACCGGATCGGAAGTCCGGGAATCGGTTACGATCATTTCGTTGATCGGCTGGGCCTCGGGTTCAATTTCATCCCAGATTCCCAATGTGGTCAGCATGCGCTGAGCGGCTGCGGCAATGGCGGAAGCGCGCGGGTCTTTTTTCCAGACATCCTTTGGCGCCGCATCAATGACGGTGACGGTCAAATCTGGCGCCGATGCCTTGACTGCTACAGCAACAGCAAGTCCGACATATCCGCCGCCGCAAACGAGTAGATCGGTCCTATTCGGTGCCATTTGCAGCTCTTTCCTGACATCTGGTGGCCGGAACAGTCCAAAACCCGGCGCTGCCTATTGAATTCATCTGCAACCTGTATATCCCAATGTCGGTTGCTATGACAGTTTTAAGAGGGTTCATAATGTCGCGCAAAAAATTCGATTCCGCAGCTGGGCTGGTCGAAAATCTCGACCTGGAAATGCTTGAGCGCGATCTGTTTCGTGGCCAAAGTCCACAAGTAGGCTGGCAGCGAATTTTTGGCGGTCAGGTTATCGGACAGTCACTGGTTGCCGCTCAGCGGACTGTCGAACCTGAGCGCGCGGTTCATTCGTTGCATTCCTATTTCATGTTGCCGGGAGACCCAACGACCCCGATTATCTTTACAGTTGATCGTATTCGTGATGGTACCAGCTTCAGTACGCGCCGGGTGGTGGCTATCCAGCACGGACAGGCGATTTTCTCTCTCGAGGCATCTTTTCAAAAGATTGAGGAGGGTTTCGAGTATCAAACCGAGATACCCGATGTGCCCCAACCTGAAGACCTGCCCCGGCTGCATGAAGTGGGTCAGTTTTTGGAGGGTGCGCCAGAACATGTTGTCAAGTATTGGAAAACTGAGCGGCCAATTGAGATCCGGCCGATCTTTCTTGATCACTACGTGTCGGAGAAGCCGCTGCCACCGTTTCAGTCGGTTTGGGTGCGTACACTCGGCCCAATCCCGAAAGACCAGGTGATTCAAGCCTCGGTTTTGGCCTATCTGTCTGACATGTTGTTGTTGGATACTGCCCTTTTTGCCCATGGAAAAAGTGTTTTCAACAGCGAAATCCAGGCTGCCAGTCTGGACCACGCAATGTGGTTTCACAGGCCTTTCGACTTTACGGATTGGCTGCTTTACACAATGGACTCACCCAATACCAATGGTGCGCGTGGCTTTTCACGCGGCAGCCTCCATTCACGCGATGGGCGGTTGATCGCCTCTGTCGCCCAAGAAGGATTGATCCGTCAGCACGGCTAGGTTTGCTCAAATTTAGAGCAATAGTTAAAGGGCGGCAATTGCTGCCCTTTTTTTGTGCAAATACATCTCCAATTGAGCCTAATATTTCATCAAACGGCGTTTTTGTCGGGCGAAACCACCCAAATTTCTCCGGAATCCCTTTGAATCCCATCGATTCATCCAACTGGCACGGCTTTTGTTTTGTGTATGGCAGGCAAAGGCCGCTTGAAGTGAGTCTTATGTCAGAAGAGGCGGCGTTGCCGCGGAAAAAAGGATGGGAAACCTTATGAAAATTGTGATGGCCATTATCAAGCCGTTCAAGCTGGATGAGGTGCGCGAAGCCCTTACAGCAATCGGTATCCAAGGCCTGACCGTCACGGAAGTGAAAGGCTACGGGCGGCAGAAGGGGCATACGGAAATCTATCGCGGTACAGAATACGCGGTGAGCTTCCTGCCGAAATTGAAGATCGAAATTGCAGTTGCATCTTCAGCGGTTGATGCCGCGGTCGAAGCTATCGCCTCGGCGGCCAAAACCGGACAGATCGGTGACGGCAAGATCTTCGTTCACGCTATTGAACAAGCCATGCGAATTCGCACTGGCGAAACCGACGCCGACGCGTTGTGATTTAGGGGAAAGTTTCATGTCCACCACAAAACACCTTGTTCGCGGGGCATTGACCATTGCTGGTCTGACCGCGCTTACGGCATCAGGCTTCGCTCAGGAAACTCCTGCAACTGAAGCTGCGGCGTCTGTACCGGTNACGCCAGAAGTGGCCTATATCTTCAATACCCTGTTGTTCCTCATCGGCGGATTTCTCGTCATGTGGATGGCGGCAGGTTTTGCCATGCTTGAAGCAGGACTTGTTCGCTCCAAGAACGTTTCGATGCAGTCGCTCAAGAATATCGCGCTTTATTCGGTTGCCGGCATCATGTACTGGGCCATCGGCTACAACCTGATGTATTCGGGCGTAGATGGCGGTTATTTGGGGTCGTTTACCTTGGGTTATCCGCTTGATCCAGTCGGCGGAGCTGCACTGGAAACAGGCTACTCGACGGGATCTGACTGGTTCTTCCAAATGGTCTTTGTGGCAACGGCCGCATCGATTGTTTCAGGAACCCTGGCCGAGCGCATCAAGCTTCTGCCCTTCATGTTGTTTGTCGTCGTACTGACCGGCTTCATCTACCCGATTGCCGGTTCATGGCAGTGGGGCGGCGGTTGGTTGTCCGAAATGGGCTTCTCTGACTTTGCTGGTTCAACTCTGGTTCACTCGGTTGGCGGCTGGGCCGCACTTGCCGGCGCACTGTTGCTTGGTGCACGNCAGGGAAAATATGCTGATGGTCGTGTTAATCCAATGCCNGGTTCTTCNATCCCACTCGCCACATTGGGTACTTTCATCCTGTGGCTCGGTTGGTTCGGCTTCAACGGCGCTTCCCAGCTCGCCATGGGCTCAATCGGCGATGTTTCAGACATCTCGCGCATTTTCGTCAACACCAATATGGCGGCTGCCGGCGGTGTTGTGACAACCATGATCCTGCTTGGCCTTCTCTACAAAAAGGTCGACGTGACGATGGTTCTCAACGGCGCTCTGGCAGGTCTGGTCTCGATCACTGCGGAACCACTTGCTCCAACAATCTGGCAGGCAATTGTCATTGGTGCAGTTGGTGGCGTCATTGTAGTGTTCGCTGTACCGCTTCTCGACAAGCTCAAGATTGATGATGTTGTTGGCGCAATCCCGGTCCACCTTCTGGCCGGCATCTGGGGTACATTCATTGTAGCCTGGACCAACACAGACGCCTCGTTCGGAACCCAGATCATCGGTATCATCGCTTACGGTGCCTTTACACTGATCTGCTCGTTCATCGTCTGGTACGTCCTCAAGCTGGTCATCGGCATCCGGGTCTCACCGGAAAATGAAATGATCGGTCTCGATAAGGCTGAGGTGGGCGTGGAAGCCTATCCGGAATTCTCACAGTCCTGATATCGAGCTGAATTCAACGGACCGCTGTGATGGCGGTCCGCTTTCAAGACAGGGGTCCGGTTCGCCGGGCCTCTTTGTNGTTGCATAAAATTTGGTCATTTTGCCAAATAATGCAGCATTTCCAACAGTTACTTCTCCAGAGACTTTNTCAAAAACCGGGCTGATCGCTGTAGAAACCCATTTTTTTGGCGTTTCGCCACAATTGCAGGCAATTGGCACAAGAATTGATTGATTTTTGATGACGCGCGGGCTGTCCGGCGGTTTTGTCGTACGCTTTCAATGTCGGTCCGTGCAAGCTGCTGGGCTTGGCGCATCAAATGGAGGATGGGAAATCAAATGAAACTTGTCACCGCAATTATCAAACCGTTCAAGCTCGATGAGGTTCGTACGGCGCTGACCGGCCTCGGGATCGAAGGGCTGACTGTTTCCGAAGTCAAAGGCTACGGCCGCCAAAAAGGGCATACCGAGATCTACCGGGGGACCGAGTATGCGGTCAATTTTCTGCCAAAGCTGAAAATCGAAGTCGCGGTGGGAACTGACCACGTGGATCAGGTGATCGAAGCGATCGCATCAAACGCGAAGACCGGACAAATTGGTGACGGCAAGGTTTTCGTTCAAAGCATTGAACACGTCATGCGCATTCGTACCGGCGAAACAAACGCCGATGCCCTGTAATATGTTGGAAGGGAAAACCATGTTGAGACAAAACACTGCCCGGTGGTTCACCGGTATGGCGGTAAGCGCCATAGCAAGTTTGGCACCGATTGCAGCATNCGCTCAGGAAGCCGGCGATTCGACCAACAAGGGCGACGTGGCCTGGATGATGACAGCAACCCTGTTGGTCTTGTTCATGCTGACCCCTGGTCTGGCTCTGTTTTATGGCGGTCTGGTGCGNGCCAAGAACATGCTCTCGGTACTCATGCAATGCACCATCATTGCTGCATTNGTGATGACCATTTGGGTTCTTTACGGTTATTCTTTTGCATTCGGCGGTTCAACATCACCGTTTTTCGGCGGTTTGGGAAAAGTTTTCCTATCCGGCGTCACTTTGGATTCTACTGCTGCCACCTTCACTGATGGTGTTGTATTGCCGGAATACGTCTTTATCGCCTTTCAGATGACGTTTGCCTGCATCACACCAGCCTTGTTCGTTGGCGCATTCGCCGAGCGGATAAAATTCACTGCGGTGATCCTGTTTACGGTGCTCTGGGTTACATTTGTTTACTTCCCGGTTGCCCACATGGTCTGGGATGGCGCAGGCTTCATCTTCAACATGGGCGCAATTGATTTCGCCGGTGGCACAGTCGTTCACATCAATGCGGGCGTTGCCGGACTGGTGGCCGCTTATGTCATCGGGCCACGTATCGGCCTTGGTCGGGACATGTTGGCTCCGCATTCGATGACACTGACCATGGTCGGTGCCGCCATGTTGTGGGTAGGCTGGTTCGGCTTTAACGCCGGTTCCAACCTTGAAGCCACTTCGGGTGCAACCCTGGCCATGCTCAACACATTTGTGGCCACTGCAGCGGCAATATTGAGCTGGTGTGCAGTTGAAGGTCTGGTTCGTGGCAAGGCGTCGGGTCTGGGTGCAGCGTCGGGCATGATAGCCGGTCTTGTGGCTATCACGCCCGCCTGTGGAACCACGGGTCCAGTTGGCGCGATTGTGCTTGGTCTTGTCGTATCGCCGATTTGTTACTTCTTCGTTTCCACCGTGAAGTCGAAGTTCGGCTATGACGACAGTCTGGATGTGTTTGGTGTTCATGGCATAGGCGGGATCGTCGGAGCGATCCTGACGGGTGTGCTGTGCGCTCCGTCACTCGGTGGTACCGGTTTTGTGGTCGAAGCTGGCACCATGGGCGCGCAGGTCTTTGCCCAGATCAAGGCTGTGGCGGTGACGATTGTCTGGTCGGGAATTGGCTCTTTCGTTCTGCTCTACATCGTCAAGGCAGTAGTTGGTCTGCGAGCGAAGGAAGAAGACGAGCGCCAGGGCCTCGATCTATCGTCGCACGGGGAAAGCGCTTATCACAGCTGATAACTGTCTATATGCGATCTACAGGCGGCCCGGTTTTCCGGGCCGCTTTTTTTTCGCGAGATGAAAACCGGGGCTTGGGTTGGCCTAAATGGTTCCGCTTGTGGCCGATGGTTAATGGGCCATTAACCGCCACCGCGTTAATCTTCCGAGGAAACAGGCCGGCATGACCGCGCCTCCCTGACCGATTCGGACGAGAAAATCATGCAGACTGGTTCCCCCGTTGTCGACCCTGAAGCCCGCAGACGCGAAGACTATATCTCGGCGTTGATCCGCCGACAGTTGCGCTATCTGGGCGGGTTGGCAATTTTTTTCGGCCTTGCATTTGCTGCTTTGGCGCTGGCGACATGGAACGTCAATGACCCGAGCTTTTCCAATGCCAATGGTGCGGTTCCCACGAATGTGCTGGGAACGGCAGGGGCTAGCTTTTCTGATCTGGTAATGCAGTTTTTCGGGCTTGGTGGCATAATTGGTCTGGTACCGGCGCTTTTCTGGGGCATCGGCTTTCTGCGCAATCGCCCGGTTGACCAGATGAGTCGCAGGGGGGGCGCATGGTTTGGCTTTGCGTGGCTGTCGGCCGCTTTCTTCGGCTTGATGAAGACCAGCGATAGCTGGCCGCTGCCCAATGGATTGGGGGGTGTTCTGGGTGACATGGCATTGAGAATCCCTGGTGTTCTTTCGGGTGGTTTTCCGACCGGGATTTACGCATTTATCCTCGGCGTGGCACTCTTGGCGCCGATTGGCTGGCTTTTTCTGTACAGCTCGGGGCTCATTCGTCGACAGACTTTGATCACCGCGCCGGAAGATCTGAGTGAAAACGATGATCCCGGCTATGAGGAGGATGGCGGTTTTCTTGCCCTTGGTGCATTGACCCATGCCTGGTTTACCACGCGGGCAAGGTTTCGGCGGTTGTTTGGTCTCAGACGCACGAGCGTGGGCCGCAAGTTGCGACGGCCTGAAAATCCCGTTGATCTCAACACTTCGGAATTTGTGTCGCCGGTAGATAATTCCGACCGGTGGGTTACCGATGGTTCACTCGTCTCCCGCCCAACAGGACTCCGCCGTGAGCCCGGTTTCGACACTGGTGATGTGAATGACGATGAGCCACCATTTGACCTTGAAGACGAGCAGGCTTTGCCAGACGGCATTCTGTCAGATGACATCGCGGATCAGGCCGCGGACTGGCAGCCAATGCAACGTGTTCAACAACCGTCACAAGTGGCGCAAACCGGTCAAAGCGCCCGGGTGATACCACAGGCCGCACGTCCGCAGCCGGGTGTTCGGGTGCAGCGTGAAGCGCAGTCTTCATTACTGGTCGATCAGGGCTTTACCCTGCCGTCACTGCATTTGCTTGCCGAAGCAAAGAGCGTGGTCAAGGATTCGACGTTGTCGCCCGAGGCTCTGGAACAAAATGCCCGAATGCTTGAGGGTGTGCTGGAAGACTTTGGCGTCAAAGGGGAAATCATCCATGTTCGCCCTGGACCAGTGGTCACCCTTTATGAGTTGGAACCGGCGCCGGGCATTAAGTCTTCCCGCGTGATTGGCCTGGCCGATGACATTGCACGCTCGATGAGTGCTATAGCGGCACGTGTGGCGGTTGTTCCGGGCCGAAATGCCATCGGTATCGAGCTGCCGAATGCCAAACGTGAAACCGTTTATTTGCGTGAATTGATCGCCAGCCGTGATTTCGAAATGTCCAAGTGCAAGTTGGCACTGGCGCTTGGCAAGACCATTGGTGGCGAGGCAGTGATTGCAGACATGGCGAAAATGCCCCATCTGCTGGTCGCGGGTACCACCGGCTCGGGTAAGTCTGTGGCAATCAATACCATGATCCTGTCGATCCTCTATCGCATGGACCCGTCAAAATGCCGTCTTATCATGATCGATCCAAAGATGCTGGAACTGTCAGTCTATGATGGCATTCCGCATTTGCTTTCTCCTGTGGTGACCGATCCCAAGAAAGCTGTTGTCGCCCTGAAGTGGGCCGTGCGCGAAATGGAAGATCGCTACAAGAAGATGTCAAAAATCGGTGTGCGCAATATCGATGGATATAATGCACGGGTTGAGCAGGCCATGGCCAAAAACGAGCCAATGACCCGGACTGTGCAAACCGGTTTTGATCGTGAAACCGGCGAAGCAATCTATGAGACCGAAGAGTTCGATCTGGCAACACTCCCCTATATCGTGGTCATAATCGATGAGATGGCCGACCTGATGATGGTGGCCGGTAAAGACATCGAAGGCGCCGTGCAGCGTCTAGCACAGATGGCGCGTGCCGCGGGTATCCATGTGATCATGGCGACGCAGCGACCATCGGTTGATGTCATTACCGGCACCATCAAGGCCAACTTCCCGACCCGGATTTCCTTCCAGGTTACCTCCAAGATCGATTCACGTACCATTCTGGGTGAGCAGGGCGGCGAACAGCTGCTTGGCATGGGCGACATGCTCTATATGGCAGGTGGCGGGCGGATTCAGCGGGTGCACGGCCCGTTCGTGTCGGACGGCGAAGTGGAAGACATCGTCGCTTTTCTCAAGACCCAGGGCGCGCCTGAATATCTCGATGCGATTACCGCTGATGACGATAGCGATGAAGGGGGCGACGGTCCTGCCGGAACATCGAACCTCGCAGATTCTGAAGACCCTTACGATCAGGCCGTGGCCGTGGTTCTACGCGATGGCAAAGCTTCAACCTCCTATATCCAGCGCCGCCTCGGTATCGGTTACAACCGGGCAGCATCTTTGATCGAGCGGATGGAGCAGGAGGGTGTGATCGGACCTGCCAATCATGCCGGTAAGCGGGAAATTCTGGTTCCGACGGAACAGGATATTATCCCTCAATAGCCAGAAATGGGCCAAACTTACGCCGTACTTAAAAGCGACAAGAGCTTTTAAAAGGAGACGCAATCGATGATGTCTGATTCGAAATTTAGCCAGCGTTTTTCCCGACGCGCCTTTGTAGCTGGTGCCGTGGCTATCGCTGCAACGGGATCACTGGGACTTACAACAGTGGACGCGAGTGCCCAGCAGGCGGCTCAGCGTATTGCCGACCATTTCTCATCGGTCAAATCCATGGCTGGAGAGTTTGTACAGTTCGGGCCGCGCGGTGAGCAGACCGGCGGAAAGTTTTTCATCGATAGACCGGGCAAACTGCGGTTCAATTACAACCCTCCTTCAAAAGTGCGTGTGATTTCTGACGGGAAATCGGTCGCTGTCGGTAATTCAAAATTGAAAACCTGGGAGCTTTATCCGCTTTCCAGTACGCCACTTAATCTGCTTTTGTCCAAGCGTATCGATCTGAGCAAAACGGATGTCAAATCGGTGAAGGAAGATCCGGATCTCACCACGATCGTTCTTGGTGACAAGAATATTTTCGGTGATTCGACCATTAGCATGATGTTTGATCCAAAGACCTTTGAGCTGAAGCAGTGGACGATCCGTGACGCACAGGGCAAAGATACGTCGGTCATGATTTTCAATGTGAAGACCGGTCTGAGTTTTGACAAATCTGTTTTCAAAGTGCCTTACGAAGCGGCACGCCCGAAAACCACGCTCCGTTAGGCATAACCTGGCACAAATACTTGGTTTGAGCCTTGAGGACTGTGGATGAAAAGGTTACTTGGCAAAGAGCGGCTGCTTGCTGCTTGAACAGGGACCTGCAATGACGCAAAAAGGTTTCCAGTTGACTGGAGATCTATAGTTCATGGCATTTTCGCTTACCACCTGGAATATCAATTCTGTACGCTTGAGACTCCCCATGGTGGAAGCGTTTTTAGCCGACAAGCAACCTGATGTTCTGTGCNTGCAGGAAACCAAATGTCCGAATGATGCCTTNCCGCTTTCAGCTTTCCGCAAGGCTGGTTATGAGCACACGGCCATTCACGGGCAAAAGGGCTATCACGGGGTCGCAATTATCTCGAAACTGCCGTTGTCGCTTGAAGCCCGCAGGGATTATTGCGGCATTGGTGATACACGTCATATCTCCGCAGTCGTGGCGCCTGCGAACGGTCCCAAAATTCGCGTGCACAATTTTTATGTGCCCGCGGGTGGAGATGAACCTGACCGCGCGATCAATCCAAAGTTCGCGCACAAGCTCGATTTTCTGACCGAAATGCGCCAACTTCACGCGGAGGCNGAGCATGCTGATGGCGTATCTTCGNTATTGGTTGGGGATCTCAATATCGCACCGCTGGAGACGGATGTTTGGTCACATAAACAGTTGTTGAAAGTGGTCAGCCATACACCTGTTGAAACCCAAGCTCTTACAGAACTGCAAAANAACGGCGCCTGGGTGGATTTGATCCGCCAGCATATACCGCCAGAAGANAAGATCTTTACCTGGTGGAGTTATCGGGCAAAGGATTGGGATGAGGCCGACCGGGGGCGCAGGCTGGATCATGTCTGGTCTTCAGCAGACCTTTCACCAGCTCTAACCAAAATTGATGTTCTTCGGGAAGCGCGTGGGTGGCAAAAACCATCCGACCATGTGCCAGTCACTGCTACCTTCAACTTCTAAAAGTGTAATTCCAGCGCTTGCCGAGGTTTGCCTCAATCAAGTAAAGTTGGGGCCAAGTTTTTCGAGATCCTCGGTCAGCTTATTGAGATTCCCCGTAATGCGCTCGCGGACGATATCGGCGATCTCAGGATATTCTACGAGCATACGGTGAAAAAGCGGACGGTTGATCCGCATTACCTCTACTTCATCGACTGCAATTGCCGTCATCGAACGGTTGACTGCGCTGATCAGGGCCAGTTCACCCAATAGCGTGCCCTCCCCCACTGTCGCCAGCGATCTGTCACTGCCGTCTTTGGTTCGCTGTTTAAGCTCGACTTCACCACTGGCGATGACAAAGGCGCCATCTGCCGGAGAATCTTCGCTGAAAAGCTCTTGCCCTGGCGCGAACCGACGACGTTCCGCGCCAAACGCGATCAGGCGCAGTTTTTCCTCGCCCAGCGAGGCCAACAGCTCGACCCGGTTCAACAGTTGCATATCATCTAACAGCGCCAAGCGATAAAACTCCTACAGCATCGCAAGATCGTTCCGTCCCCAATAAAGGTCAGGGAACGATTTTGTATCCACCGCTCTCAGTCACCAGAATTTCTGCATTTGCGGGATCCGCTTCNATCTTCTGGCGTAGACGGTATACATGGGTTTCTAACGTATGGGTTGTAACGCCGGAATTATACCCCCAAACCTCTTCCAGCAAGGTGTCACGGGTTACCACCTTTTGATCTGCTCGATAAAGGTATCGGATAATTGCCGATTCTTTTTCGGTGAGGCGGATTTTGCCGCCCTTATCATCGATCAACTGCTTTTGGCTGGGCTTGAAGGTGTAAGGTCCGACGGTGAAAGTCGCATCTTCGCTTTGTTCATGCTGGCGCAATTGCGCACGAATGCGCGCCAGCAGAACGGCAAACCGGAATGGCTTGGTCACATAATCATTGGCACCCGCTTCAAGACCGAGAATCGTATCGGAATCTGTGTCATGGCCCGTCAGCATGATAATGGGTGACTTGAACCCGCCTTTTCGCAACAGCTTCACCGCTTCCCGCCCATCCATATCCGGAAGGCCGACATCCATGATCAAAACATCGATCGGGTTGGCGCGGGCCAATTTGATACCGTTAGCCGCTGAGGATTCCTGTAGAAGGACGAATTCCTCGTAAAGCGATAGTTGTTCGGTGAGTGTTTCGCGAAGATCATTGTCATCATCAACGATCAGGATTGTACGGGCTGTCATAAGATACTCCCAGTCTCTTGGTCGGTTTGTAGTTCAGTATCCGGCCAGATTGATCACCTCTTTAGGCACTTTCGAGCCAGGTTCAAACTGCTATTTATTGCAGGGAAGTAACATGCAAAGCACAACCACGTGAGGTAAATGGGAGAAAAAATGAATAAATCAAGTTCTCCGGGAGTGGTTTGTGTACGAGTTTCGCCTCTCGACCGGCGTCGTGGGCATCTGCGATACGGCCCACTTCATATGCATGCCGCGCTTGGCGAAAGCGGAATCACAGTGTTCAAGCAGGAGGGTGACGGGGCCACGCCTTTCGGACGGATGAAAGTTCTTTCCGGGTTCCGGAACGGGCGGTTGCGAATCTTTGCACCATCCCAGGTCAAATTGTTCAGAACAACTGATCGACACGGCTGGTGCGATGCGCCAGCCCATGCTTGCTACAATCAGCCGGTTCGATTGCCGTTTGGTGCCAGTCACGAGCAGTTGTTGCGTGACGATTGTCTTTATGATTTTGCCTTGGTGCTGGACTACAATATCTCCAGCCGCAAGCGCAGTTCGGGAAGTGCGATTTTCTTTCATGTGGCCAAGCCGGGATATCCGCCAACGCGCGGGTGTATCGCAATTTCCCGCCGCGACATGATCAGGTTATTGCCTCATCTGAGACCCGGGACAACGATAGTGGTGCGAGGCGGATGACGAAATCCGAATCAGACGCCGATCAGGCCGATGGTGGCGCCAATTCCGAGCATCACCAGTAGCCAGTGCAAACTGTCAATAATAGTCAGGTCCCAACCGATACCTTGCGAACGATGATTGATGGTTATGGTGGTCAAAATGAACCCGGCCCAAATAAACAGCGCAGTGATTACACCGTTATAGAGCGTCACTTGACCATGGCCCAAATGACCGATGACACCCGCGGTCACGAAAGCCATAACGANTTCCANTACGAAAATTGTGATCAGCAATGATGGNGAAGGACCTTTCACGCCATCAGGGTCGATCTTGGCCGCTTTCATCCATGGCTTNCTCAGGATGCCATAATAGAGGGCTCCTATAACGAAGGCGACGATTGCGGCCACGAAAATGGCCAGATAACTGGTTCCGGCGAACTGCATGAAGTTATCCCCCTCTGTTTCTGGCAGGATTTGTCAATCAGGGTGCAGGGTCAATGAAATTTTTTTGGCGATATTATATTTGACGCACCCACGCGACTCAGCTCAATATTCCCGCCTAAGTAACAGGAGGTTGAGAGATGAAACGCATCAGGAAATTTGGCCCACAAAATGCAACTAGGCCGTTCCAGCCATCAATTGACATGAATGGAACTATGGAAACAGGCGAGAAAATCGCAGAAGCCTTAGAGCACATTGCTGTAGTGCTTTCCGCAATGGACCATAATCTCGAAGTCTTGGTGGACCATTTAAAGAATCCAACTCGGAGACGGTGAGCGTCGGGGCCGGAAGCCCCGCGCATTCGCTTGCTGTTAGCATTTTCTTCTCCATAGAAGAGCCGTCTTCATAACCGGCTTGCGCCAGTCACATAAAGACTTCTACATATCCAAATAATGTAATAGCGACAGTATCTTAAGTATTGTGCGCTGCACTCGCGAATCAATTGCAGCGCAATATTTGCTTGCCTGCAACGAATCGGTCTATCTTTTGTTGAGGGGGAACGAATTGTTCACGTTTTCCCCCATTGGGAGGAGGCTGTTAAGCCCCTGTTATTATTACTGAAATTTGAAAATCTGCAACTGGGTGGTTGTGGAGCGATTTAGTGCGCTTGACTCACACAGTGACCATTCGTCATATCTTGGGTGGCTCCGAAAGAAAAACCGCCGCAAAGCCTGCCAGCCGCGACGGTTTCAATTTTCGGATCCTGCACTGATTGGTGTCGGGCGCAGGAAATAGCGAAAACCAGTGCGACTTTCATGAGTCATTTTTCGTCTATGGTCAAGCCCGACGCCTTCATTTTGAAGGACTATCTTAATGACAACGAAAACGAATGAACCTTCGTATCAGCTTACATTCAATGATGCTGTTGAGATCCACATGATGCTCTGGGACGGGTGGATTCAGAGCAGGATTGCGGCGAAGTACGATGTGAACATTGGCCGCATTTCGGAGGTGAAGAACGGTGTTACTCACTTTGGCAGCGAAGCGATGGCTAAGCGCGCTTACTTGAAGTCCGCTTAATCTTTAGACGGCTTCTCGGCGGGCGCTTTAACAATCTTGTTGAGGCGCTCGTCAAACCGCTGTTCGTCGTTATCTGTTTCCAGCTCACGAGCGGCTTCTTTGAATTTGTCTGCTTGGCTTTTTCTATCTGAATCGGAATCCATCGCACAATGCCTCAATATCGGATGTTTATAGACGATACGGGGAATGTTCATAGCAGAGCTACCGAGCACCCGCAAAACAGATACGCTGGCATCGTCGGTGTAATTATGAATCTCGACTATCTCCATACCCGATTTGAGCCATCCTTTGTGCAGTTGAAAACTCGCCATTTTTGCACCCGTCCGGATGAGGTTGCCCCTATCCTCCACTTGCGAAGGATGAAGAAGGCGGAAGGACGGTTTAGCTGCCTAAGAAATAAAAAAACTCGAACCGCCTGGGAGCTAGATTGCTTCAGTATGTATGAACGGGCTCAGTTTACCGTAATCACCGTCTGTGTTGATAAAATCGCCTTCTACTTGGCCCACCCAAATTGGCAAGGGAGCATTTATCAAATGCTCGTTGGTAACGCGATCGAGAGATTCTACTACTTTCTCCGAGGAAGCGGCGGGACCGGAGATATCATGGCCGAAGCCACTAATTCTGATCTCGATGGGGATTTGAATGCCATGTATCGGCTGTTTTGGGAGAACGGAACAGATCATATTAAAGCTGCGAGCCTCCGCCCAACTCTTTCATCCAAGGAAATAAAAATCCAACCCAAGAGTAACGATGTCGCTGGGCTTCAGTTAGCTGACCTTTTAGCGTCAACATGCTTCTCACATTGCAAAAAGATATATGCCGAAGGCGACGATTACGACGAGTTTGCAATGCGCGTTGCACATCTTATGGAAACAGAGAAATTCTACAGAAGCCGACACGGCAACCCTCACGGCTATGGTCGTGTTTGGCGTCCAAAAGGATAAACGGCCCCTTGTGAGGGCCGCCCAAGCTGGTGCGCTTGTCCCTCCAGCTTGGCGCTGGATTACACCCAATATATTAAACTTGGGCACTAAAATCAACTGCTGTTCCGCTTCCGAAACAAATTAGTGTGGAACGGCAATTCTAACTGAACCGGCCTTTCAAACTTTCATCAGGCTGGATTAGCTTGATCGTAGGTCAAACGCTTGCCGCTGGCACCAATCAATGCGTTCAAAGCCCGCTCGCTATCGTTTACACCGCGAGCCGTGCGATTGTTGTACCGAAAATCAAATTCGGCTGCGTAACGATGTAGGTGCTTCTCAGCGCAATGCTGGTAAACGCCCTTCATGCCGCGCTTGAAGATGCTGTAGAAGCCTTCCAGCGTGTTTGTGTAAATATCAGCGCGGACATATTCGCCACGGTGGTGGTTGACCATTTCATGACCGGCAACATTGAAATCGCGTTTCATGTAGTAGGAAGCCGTATCGGTCATTAGTCGGCTTTCATGATGGACATTATCGGCGATTACCTTGCCAATACCCTTTTTGGTGATGCGGTCCAGAACCACGGAACGAACGTCACCGCCACGCTCAACAAGGCTCATGGCAGTCATCTTGTGACCGGCACCGCGCCCTTCTTGTGACCGATGAAGGTTTCATCAGCTTCGACAATTTTACCGTTGCCACCGAGCGGAGTACCAAAGACGCCAGTGCGCATTGCTTCACGAATACGGTGCGAAAGAAACCATGCGCTTTTCAGCGTGATTTCCAGAACCCGGTGAAGCTGATTGGAGCTAATGCCCTTCTTGCTGGAGCACATCAGGTGGATTGCCTGCAACCACTTGTGAAGCGGAATGTGGCTTTCCTCAAAGATGGTGCCGATGCGAACCGTGAACTGCTTGCGGCAAGATGCACACTTTTTCAGGCCGTGGCGCTCAACGCCTTCCGGGTTTTTCTTGGAAGGTTTGGAACGAACACCCTCAAGGCAATAGATACGGTCATCATTTCCACAATGAGGGCAAATTGGGCCTTTAGGCCACAGAATGCTTTCAACGTGTTCGAAGGCTGCGGCCTCGTTGTGAAAATATTCCTTGCTTAATATCGACATGACAAAACCCATTTCGCTAACTTATTGAGTTAGTTAACTCATATCAGGTTGGGTTTGTCAAATATAATAGCGCCAATTTTTTTGGCGGACGTCATCAGGTTTTGAATTCAAGCACAGCGGTTCGCTTGATCTCGCTGTCTTCAAGTACCCGCGTGACCGGTACGGAATAAACCTGCAGTTCAACCAAGCCTGATTTTGGTCGGTAGGCACGGCCCGGATCGCCNATGAGCACCTTTGCNCCTCTGTTGGCCAAGGACTCAAACCAGGGTATCAGGCTTACNGCCAAATCCTGATCATAGAACACATCACCGGCCAGAATCACATCCCAACCATCATCCTTTCCAATCAGGTTTTCCTCAGTGCTGGAAATCCCGACGTTGTTGATCTGGGCATTGAGGGTAATGGCTGTGGCTGCCCAGGGGTCGATATCTGCTGCCAGAACGTGGTGTGCACCGGTCATTGCAGCAGCAATTGCGACCAGTCCGGAGCCGCTGGCAAAGTCGAGAATATTCTTGCCTGCAGTGATTTCCGGGTTCTGCAGAATGTAGCGCGCCAAGCCCTGTCCGCCTGCCCATGCAAATGCCCAGAAGGGCGGAGGCAGGCCGATCTGATCGAGCTCTTCCTCTGTCTTGTGCCAAAGCTCATGGGCTTCATCGGCCAGGTAGAGCCGAATTTCGGGGACATGCGGCGGTGCGCCAAGTGTGGTGTTGGCCCGAATAAAGTCATCCGGTGCGGATTTCATGATCTACTCAGTCGTCTGCGCGTGGTGGATTTTCAAGTTCACCCATCCGGCAAACTTCAAGATATTCTTCCAACATGACAGGCTGAACCGAAAGCCGCATTGAAGTTACCAGAGCCATTTTCTCAAGGGCTGGGTTGGCTTTGACCTGTTTGAGAGTCACCGGCTTTGGCATGTCGCATACAGCGCGGATATCCACGCATTCCCAGCGTTCATCATCGGTGGTGGTATCGGGATGTGCCAGCGCACAGACCTCAACAATTCCGACGACTTCCAGACCTTCATTGGAATGGTAGAAAAAGCCCTTGTCGCCCAGCTTCATGGCTCGCATGTTGTTGCGTGCGAGATAGTTGCGGATGCCATCCCACTGTTCGCCAACATCTCCCTTGGCCTTCTGCATCGCCCAGGACCATTTGAAGGGTTCGGATTTGAACAGCCAATATGCCATGCGTCTCTCCAGCTTGATGGGTTAGTGATCCGGGTTTAGCCTCAAGCGGTTTCGTTGCGCAAGGGGCGGGAGAGCAGCCGGTCGCTCAGGGTTGCCACATCTGCGGTCCCGCTGACAATTGCCGCAACAGCGTCGGTTATCGGCATGGGGACTGATAGCGCGCTTGCGGCGAATTTTGCTGTGATAGCTGCAGCAGCACCTTCGACCAATGGGCGGCCTTCGCCAATCAATTCTGAAACAACCGCACCTTCGCCAAGCGAGATTCCGAACTGGTAATTGCGCGACTGCTTGCTGGTGGCAGTAAGCACGAGATCGCCCAAACCGGACAAACCTGCTGCCGTTTCCTGTTTGCCGCCAGAAGCTGTCACAAACCTCGTGAGTTCGGCCAAGCCACGCGCAATCAGCGCGGCGCGCGCACTCTCACCAAGCCGTGCGCCCATGACGATACCTGAAGCAATCGCCAGCACATTTTTCAACGCGCCACCAATCTGGACGCCGGTTACGTCATCGCTGGCGTATAGCCGGAAGGCTTTTCGTGAAAGAATGCGGGTAGTGGTTTCAGCGACCGACAAATTGCTTGCCGCCAAAGTCATCGCGGTTGGCAGCCCTAAGGCAATATCTGCGGCGAAACCGGGACCGGAAAGCACAGCAATTGGATGCTCGGGCAGAACTTTGGCCAGTCGTTGAGTGATTGTGCCACCGGTTGTCTTATCCAGACCCTTTGCACACATGACAATGGTGCAACCTGTTTTGATCCGGCTGGCCAGTTCTTTCGCGATCTCGATTTGCGCAGATGATGGAACCACCAACAACAGATAATCATGCCCGCTGATCGAGTTGAAATCTGATTTGGGTTCAACAGATGCCGGAAGTGGGATTTTTGGCAAGCGAGGATTGACGCGTGAGGCGCGCATGTGGGCCATAGCCTCTGAGTTCCGGCCATAAAGAGCGGTCGCGGTACCGTTAGCTCCAACCACACAGGCGAGTGCAGTACCGAAAGCACCGGCACCGACAATTCCAATTGACGCGTCAGAGATTTCAGAATTCATACTTTCGCACCTCGTTTGCCATGGCCAAAGATTGCTACAGCGGATTCATCAAGCGGCCAGCGGGCACGCGGCGCGATGTCCAACTGGTCGGCCGGAAAACCCGCTATCAGTCTTTCAGCGCCCACCCAGGCGATCATGGCGGCATTATCTGTGCAAAGATTTATTGGCGGCGCGAGAAAATCAAAACCAAATTCAGCGGCACGCTCTGTCAGCGTTGAACGCAACGCAAGATTGGCAGCGACCCCGCCCGCAACAACAAGCACCGGGGATTCGACTTCCGGAAAGCGTTCCTTGAAACGGGAAAGTGCGATTCCAATGCGATCCGACAGGCTTTTCGTGACTGCATGTTGAAAGCTGGCGCAGATATCATTGATGGTGGATTGGGAGACTGGAGCCTGGTCTTCGGCGAGTTGACGGACTGCTGTTTTCAAACCGGAAAACGAGAAGTCTGGCTTTGGACTTCCTCGTAATGGCACGGGTAGTCCGAAGCGCGCAGGATTGCCACTTGAGGCAGCCTTTTCAACTGATGGGCCACCGGGATAGGGCAAACCCAGCAGCTTGGCGGTTTTGTCGAAAGCTTCGCCCAGCGCATCGTCAATGGTTGTTCCCCAGCGCTCATATTCGCCGACCGCCTTGATCAGAACAATCTGCGTGTGGCCACCGGAAACGAGCAACAAGAGATAGGGAAAGGTCAACCCGTCAGTCAACCGCGCCGTCAANGCATGGCCTTCAAGGTGGTTGACGGCATAGAGCGGCTTGCCGGTGACCAAGCACATCGCCTTGGCAGTCATCAANCCAACCATCANCCCGCCAATCAGGCCGGGGCCGGCAGTGGCCGCAATGGCGTCGATATCATCGAGTGTGATGCCCGACCCATCAAGCGCCTCGCGGACAAGTCCGTCAAGAACCGAAACATGAGAGCGGGCGGCAATCTCCGGTACCACGCCTCCGAAGGCTGCATGAAGGTCCAGCTGGCTGAAAACAACATTGGAACGAATTTCGCCACACCCATCGGGCATACGGGTAACCACCGCAGCGGCGGTTTCGTCACAACTTGTTTCTATGCCCAGAACAGTGAGCGCCTTTGTTTCCATTCGACCGATCGTTCTCCATACTGTTGCACGAAGTGGCCAAGGCCATTACGTGGTGTTCGGTATCAATCGATGGGATCGCATGCAAATGAAACCTTTGAGGATCGGAACACGAGGCAGCACGCTGGCATTGGCGCANGCGCATGAAACGCGTGACCGGCTGATCGCAGCCCACGGNCTGAGCGNGGCTGATTTCGAGATCGTGGTGCTGTCGACCAAGGGTGATCGCATTGTCGATCGACCGCTGTCCGATATTGGCGGCAAGGGGTTGTTTACGCTTGAACTTGAAGAGCAGCTCGCCGACGGTCGGCTTGATATTGCGGTTCACTCATCCAAGGACATGGCGACAAAGCTACCAAATGGGTTGGGTATTGTAGCCTGTCTTGAGCGAGAAGATGTGCGCGATGCCATTATAGGGCGAACAGTTGCCACGCTTGACGATCTTCCCCATGGCGCTACGGTTGGAACCTCTTCGCTCAGGCGGCAGGCTCTGGTGCGGCGGCTAAGGCCCGACCTTACAGTCACTGGATTTCGTGGTCAGGTTGAAACACGATTGCGCAAACTGAAAGAAGGGAAAGCAGAGGCAACTCTGCTGGCTTATGCCGGTCTTCGTCGATTGGGCATGCCGCAGATAGCTACCGCGGTCATGGACCCGGATGATTTCCCGCCAGCGCCGGGTCAAGGCATAATCTGCATAGAAGCAAGACTTGAGAATGACCGTATCAAGGATTTATTGGCGCCAATCAATCATGCCGACAGTTTTTCTGCTTTGGCCTGCGAACGCGCTTTCCTTTCGGTTCTTGACGGATCCTGTCGTACACCGATCGCTGGTCTGGCACGGTTGACCGGCGCTTCGTTGGATTTCTATGGCATGGTGCTGACGCCGGATGGGACCGAATATTACGATATTCGTCTGGATGGTTCGGTTGATGACGCCAGTGAAATTGGTCGAGCCGCGGGTGCGGATATCCGCAAACGTGCTGGCGAAGTGTTTTTCGAGAGCTGGGGATGAGTATGGATCGGGTATTGATCACCCGGCCTGAACCGGCTGCTCATAAAACAGCCGCCAAGCTGAAAAAACTGGGCTTCGAGCCTGTTCTCGTTCCGCTTTTCAAGACGGTTTTTCTGCAATCTTCAGTCAAGTTGAATGCCGAAGAATATGCTGCATTGGTCTTTTCCAGTCGAAATGCAGTTGCTGCAATCAAGGCCGATATGAACGAGTGTGCACCGGAAAAAGTTCTCCCGATATATGTGGTGGGCAGAGCTACTGCGGAAGCAGCAACTGCGGCAGGTTTTCGTGATGTTCGGATTGGAATGGGTACTGGTCGAGAACTGGCTCAACTCATTGCACAGGATCAGGCCGGTGGAGTGTTGCGTGTCAGCCCTGAACGACCGGTTCTCTATCTTGCAGGTGCTGAGAGAAAGCCTGATTTTGAAGTGGAACTCTGGAAGTCCGATATTGCCGTTGTGATATCGGAAATCTATCGAATGGATAAAATAAGTTATTCGACTGACTTTCTGAATTCAGACATTTTGTCACCTTTTCCGAGATTTGTTTTGCTCTATTCAGCCAATGCCGCACGGCGTTTTGTCGAAATTTTCATGACGCAAACCAGTGTATTGGCTGATATTTCAGTCACCGCAGTGTGTCTGTCCCGACAGGTTGCCCATGTGTTACCAGAAGCGCTGCAACGAAACGCCAGAATTGCAAATGCGCCAAACGAAGAAGAGCTCCTTGAAAGTCTGTCCGCAATACGCTGACTTTGGTGACAGACAGAAGGGCAGTTGAACCCAAATTCATCTAGCAGGAGTTGCCATGACAACGCGCAAGACAGGCAATACCCCGGGGCGATCTTCGCGACGCTCCAAGCCAACCAATCCGGTTACAATTGATCTGAAAGCCGAAACCGTGAAAGCGGATTCAGCGAAAAGCGCAGAGTCGGCAAAAGGCGCTGCAGCGTCTTCGGCCGGCACAACGGCGAAATCGGTCCCGCATGCAGGCCCCAAGCGGCAAACGGCTGATTCTGTTGGTTTGGCCTCAGCTGGCTCGGAAAAGGGTTCTTCCGAGTCGAAAGCTGCGTCGATGTCTGCTGCGAAGGAGAGCTCTGCAGTGACAGGCAGTGCAGATAAGGAAAAGAATGCGGCGGGCGCAGGTGCTTCTCAAGGCAAGCAATCGGATAGCCAGTCTTCCGGCAAAGATGGTGGTATGCCGCCGCGTGGGGGCGCGAAGGCCAATGAAACCGGCAAGGGTGGCCGGAGCGGTGCATTGGTCGGCGGATTGATTGGTGGAGTTGTTGCTCTGTTGGCCATGTACGGCGTGCAATATGCGGGAGTGTTGCCGGTGCCGGACGGCTCGTCTGCCGAAACAGAAACAGCGGCAGTATCCGCTGAGGTCGGTCAGTTGAGGTCAACGGTAGATCAGCTCAGCTCTACGGTCTCAAAACTGTCGATGGATGGCGGCGGCGAGGCGCCTGATCTTTCCGCAATTACAGGGCGTCTGGATGTGTTGGAAACTGCCGCAGCAAATGGAACTTCCACGAGTGAGACAAGTCCGATTGTGACCGAACTCGATAGCCGGATCAGTGAGATTTCCCNACGAGTCGATACTCTTGGCGCAGAAACCCAGAGCACTGTTGCCAATGAGATTTCAGATTTGCGAAATAGTCTGGGCGAAATGGCACAGCAAATTTCTGCACTTGAAGCTAGCCAGTCAGAGCTGACCCAATCGCTGACTGCGCGCATTGATAAGATCGAGGAAGCAGTCAATGGCCCCGGCAAGGATCTGGCGATGGCCCGTGCCATAGCGGTTTCGGGATTGAAAACCGCAATTGATCGCGGCGGCCCGTTCGCTTCCGAACTCGAAGCCTTTGCCTCGGTGTCACCTGATGATCCGGCTGTTGGTGACTTGCGAACTTTCGCTGCCACAGGCGTTCCAACCAATGGTCAACTTATCGCGGATTTTCCCGATGCGGCCAACCGCATGATCGCTTCAGCGAACCCATTGCCAGAGGATGCCGGTTTGGCTGAACGGCTTTGGTCCAGCGCTCAGACGGTGATCAAGGTTCGCAAGGTTGGCGATGTGGAAGGCGACGGCACGGAGGCTATCGTTGCGCGAATGGAAACCCACGTTAAAAATGGCGACCTTGACGCGGCTCGTGCCGAATGGAGCACATTGCCGGACGAAGCCAAGGCCGCTGCAGAAGATTTTGGCAAAGCGCTGGCAGCGCGCGCGGAGATCGGAAAACTGCTTGCAGCCGTTCAGATTGCCGCACCGCCGCCAACAGCCGAAAACATCGATCAAGCAGCCGATGGCGCTGCACCCCAGAAAGCTGAATAGGAGCGTATGATGATCAGGCTATTGTTTTTCATCGCCCTCGTTCTGGTGCTTGGTTTCGGATTTGCATGGTTGGCCGACCGTCCTGGTGACTTGGTCATCACATGGCAAGGACGTCAGATTGAAGTCTCACTGATGGTAGCTGTCACAGCGGTGGTTTCTCTGGTCGCTGCTGTCATGATTACCTGGTGGATTGTCCGCACCATCATCACGTCGCCTCACGCAATCCGGCGCTATTTCCGTGCCAGCAAGCGCGATCGCGGATATCAGGCGCTGTCAACAGGATTGATTGCAGCCGGGGCTGGTGACTCGCCAACTGCTCTGAAGATGTTGAAGCGCTCGCGGGGGCTACTGAATGCCGATCAGGAGCCGCTGTTGCATCTTCTGAATGTACAAGCGGCGATGATCGAGGGGCGCAATGATGATGCGCGTAAGATGTTCGAATCGCTGGCCAATGATCCTGAAACAAAAATTCTGGGATTGCGCGGGCTCTATCTCGAAGCCCGACGGCAAGGTGCTGATGAAGCTGCCCGCCATTTCGCTGATGAGGCGGTAAATCTTGCTCCGCAGTTGCCTTGGGCAGCAGATGCCGCACTTTCCAACAGGGCTGTCGAGCGGAACTGGGGCGAGGCCTTGGACCTGATCGAGCGCCAGCGCCTGGAGGGGACTTTTGAGCGTAAAGAGATCCAGCGTAAGAAGGCGGTCTTGTTGACGGCAAGGGCGATGGACGAGGCGGACGCAGATCCCGCAGCCGCGCGAACCGATGCGCTTGCTGCATTGAAACTGGCCCCGAATTTTGTTCCAGCTGCCCTGGTTGCCGCAAAGTCGTTGTTTCGGGAAGAAAAACTGCGACGCGGTGCGAAATTGCTTGAAGCAGTTTGGCGCGAAAGCCAGCATCCCGACATTGCGGAAGCCTATGTTCACGCCCGTATCGGCGATACTCCGGGAGATGAGTTCAAGCGTGCCCTGAAGCTGGAATCGATTCGACCCAATAATGCCGATTCGGCGTTTGCAGTTGCGCGCGCAGCACTGAATGCCAACAAGCTTGATCTGGCTCGCACCAAGGCTGAGACCGCTGCAAGATTGGCGCCACGCGAAGGCATCTTCTTGCTTTTGGCTGACATTGAAGAAGCCCAGTCCGGCGATCAGGGCAGGGTTCGGTATTGGTTGTCGCAGGCGTTGAAGGCACCTCGTGACCCTGTATGGACTGCAGATGGTTTTGTTTCGGAAGAATGGGCACCGGTTTCTCCGGTTACAGGTAGGCTGGATGCGTTCGAGTGGAAGGTTCCCGTTGCGCAGCTGGGGGGGCCGACTATCGAACATGCTTCAACCGAAGCCGCATTCAACACTACAGTAGCTGGTTTGCCGCCGGTGAAGATTGAATCCACGAAGGATGAAAAGCCCACGGTCAAAGCTCCTGAAATCCACGAAGACGTGGATGTCGTCGAACCGGCGAAAACCGTTGAAGATGTTCCTGAAGAAGTGATCTTGCCATCATCCGGTATCGACAAGCACGAAACCAAGCCGCAGAACCGGGAGAGCCTCTCGAAAAGTACTGGATCAGGTGCAAAGCCAGAGNCAGGGGGTTCTGCAGAAAAAGCGGAGGTCGTATCCGGCAATGTGAAAACGTCATCAGACAGTAAAACCGATGGTGCCAAGAAAGCAGGAGCAAAGCCTGCACCCAAGGCCGGGGAAGTTGTCGCCGATGATGCCGCGAAATTGACAGCTTTAGCCGAAGGGTTGGTCGACAAGTCAGCGCCTGCAGAAATTCACTCAGTGCTTGACGATAGGGACGGTGAGGATGATGCAAGTGAGAAAGAAGCTGCATTCCTGAGCCACCGACCTGATGATCCCGGTGTTGACGAAACCGCTGAACCCGAGCCCAAGGGTCGCTTCAGGCTGTTTTGATATGAACTAAACGAGGAAATGGATGTTTGATACTCTGCGAGAGTTCATAAAGGGATTACGTGAGGACAGCGCACATAACCGGCCGATGAGGGAAAACCCCGATGTTGCCGCCGTTGCCTTGTTTTTCAATGTGATTGCTGCTGATGGAGAGATTACAAAGGCAGAGCGCACGACGCTGCGAGATCTGGTCGCCAATGTCTATGCGGATTCGCCCTCTGATATTGATGATCTCATTCGCGAAGCCGAAGCAGCAGATAGTGAATCGGTTGATCTCTACTCCTTCACGTCGATATTGAACCGCAAGCTTGATCCGGATGAGAAAATTCATTTCATTGAGCTGCTTTGGCGGTTGGCCTATGCTGACGGTGTTCGCCATGAGCTGGAGGACCATATCGTTTGGCGGATTGCTGACCTGATGGGTGTGGATGGCAGGGACCGTATATTTGCCCGTCAACGGGCGGCAAAGCAGAGCGGAGTTGAACCGGATGGTGATTCGGGAGATTTCAGTTGATGTTTCACGATCAATTGCTGGATGAGGCGCGCCCGCGCATACTGGTCATCCTGCATCAGGAAACATCCAGCTCAGGACGGGTGGGGCAAGTGCTGACCCATATGGGTTATGGGCTTGATATACGCCGTCCTGTGCTTGGCGATCCATTGCCCGAAACCTTGTCAAACCACTCTGGTGTAGTTGTTTTCGGCGGGCCGATGAGCGCCAATGATGATCTTGAAGGCGTGCACCGCGAGACGGCATGGATGGATGTGGTGCTGAATTCCGGCAAGCCCTATCTGGGCATCTGTCTGGGCGCGCAAATTCTTGCCCGTTTTTTGGGCGCCAAAGTTTTTGGTCGTGAAGATGGTCATGTTGAAATCGGTTGGTATCCGCTTCATCCGACACCGGCCGGTGCAGCATTCATGGACTGGCCCGCGATGGTATATCAGTTTCACCGGGAAGGTTTTGATCTGCCAGCCGGTGCCGAGTTGATGGCTTCAGCGGATAAATATCCCAACCAGGCATTTCGTTATGGCGAAAATGCTTGGGGTATCCAGTTTCATGCTGAACTGACCTTAGCCATGATGCACCGGTGGGCAGTGCGCGGTGCACATCGTTTCGTATTGCCCGGAGCACAACCCGGTGCGCAACATATCTCAGGTCGCCTGCATTATGATCAAGCTCTGCTGAGCTGGCTCAAGCTGTTTCTGGGCAAGGTATTCGGTCCGCCGCAATCTCATCCGGAAGTGCTCAAACGCTCTCTGTCCAGCGATTGAATTTTGCGTAGTTCTGGAAAAACATAGGCCCAGGTGGTGGCGATACCGACTGCGGCAAAGCCGCCGAAGGTGACCGCGAAAACCGGGCCTAAAAGGGCCGCCATGGCGCCGGCGCGGAAATCGCCGAGTTCGTTGGATGCACCGACAAAGACCGAATTGACTGCACTGACACGGCCGAGCAACTCGTCAGGTGTCCATAGTTGCACCAGGCTTTGGCGGACATAAACCGAAACGGTATCAAATGCACCGATGCAGGTAAGCGCAAGCAGCGAAAGCGGCAGGTTGGTCGAGAACCCGAACGCGACTGTCGCAATGCCAAACAGGCCAACCGAGACGAACATCTTTACGCCAACGAATTTACGAACAGGCTTGGATGCCAGATAGATGGCCATAAAAATCGCGCCAACCCCGGGACTTGCCCGCAAGAGCCCCAGTCCAGTGGTACCAAGCTCAAGGATATCGCGTGCAAACACCGGCATCAGCGCCACGGCTCCACCCAACAAGACCGCAAAAAGATCCAGTGAAATAGCACCCAGGACAATCGGTTCCTTGCGGATATAGCGGAAACCGGCCATCAGACTGTCCCAACTTTGCGGTTCGTGGCTGATCCTGCGCGGTGGGCGCGGTACGCGGTAGATGAACGCCGCAGAAATCAGCAATATCAGCAACCCGATGAGATAGGGCACCAATGGGCCTATGCCATAAAGCAGGCCACCTGCAACCGGCCCGAATACGCTGGCCACTTGCCAGGAGGTGGAATTCCAAGCCACTGAATTGGGTAAATCCCTGGCAGGCACCAGATTGGGCGCCAGTGCCTGTGCTGCGGGAGCGAGAAAGGCACGGGCTATTCCCAGAATGAGGATAATGGCGAAGATCGGCAGGACGGATGTCAGTCCCCTGGCTGTGAGAAAAAGGATGCCCAACGCACCCAGCGCCATGACCAGTTCGGAAATGAGGATGATGGTGCGTCGACCGTAACGGTCTGCAACTGAACCCGTGACCAGAATGAGCACGAGCGCCGGCATGAACTGGATCAGCCCGATCAGTCCGAGATCCAGCGGGTCGCGGGTGATGTCGTAGATCTGCCAGCCGACAGAAACGGTAATGATTTCCAGTGCGAGGCTGGAGAGAAACCGTCCGGCAAAGTAGTTGGCCCACGCAGTGTGCCGGAAAGCTGCGAAACGATCATCTTTTACTGGTGCGATAGGCATACTGGAATCCGACAAATGAGGTGGAGTGTTTACACCCCCTTCGTCAAATGCCGAAATGATTTGTCAGTCGAGCAGGGAATTGAAATTCCCATTGCACTTGTCGGGCGCAGTTCGAATGGCTACATGTCGAAAAACCCGAAGTCGGAGCCAGTTATGTACGCCCTTTTCAAAACCATCGACGTTGCCCTGAATTTGTATTCATGGATCATTATCGCCAGCGCTGTTTTTTCATGGCTCTATACATTCAACGTGGTCAATCCGAACAATCGATTTGTCGGGATGATTGGCGAATTTCTCTACAAGGCGACCGAGCCTGCTCTGAGACAAATCCGGCGGTTCGTGCCCAATCTGGGCGGGTTGGACATTTCACCAATCATCTTGCTGTTGCTGATCATGTTCTTGCGCACATTCCTATGGACCTCAATTGCACCGGCACTCATTGTCAGTTGATTGATGGATGATTGGATCATCCGTTACGAAAGCGGCATTCGGTTTGATGTTCGTCTGACACCCGGTGCAGGGGCCAATGCGCTTGGCGGCGTGGTTCGTGATGGGGATGGGAAAGGCCACTTGCGGGTTCGCGTTACGGCCATTCCAGAGAAGAACAAGGCGAACAAGGCTCTTGTTGCCGTGATTGCGAAAACTCTCAGGGTCGCCAAGGGGCTGGTAGAAATTCGCTCCGGCCATACATCGCGGTTGAAAACCATTGACGTGTCGGGCGATGCACTGGCGCTAGCCAAAAGTTTGACCGCGATAATCGGAGAAAAAGCCGAAAACTGAGACGGGTNATTAACAGTGGTTCTACCAAGCATCTGCAGAGCGAAGAACCGNGACGCTGGGTGGCTGGCTTGGCCGAGAGGGCACTGTCAGCGCCCTCTCAAAGCGCTTGATCCAGGATTAGATCTGGCGCTCGACCATCATTTTCTTGATTTCAGCAATCGCCTTGGCCGGGTTAAGGCCCTTCGGACAGGTCTGAGTGCAGTTCATGATCGTGTGGCAGCGGTAAAGCCGGAATGGGTCCTCAAGATTGTCGAGGCGCTCGCCAGTGGTTTCATCACGGCTGTCAACCAGCCAGCGATAGGCCTGNAAAAGCGCAGCTGGCCCTAGGTANCGGTCACCATTCCACCAATAGGACGGGCAAGAGGTCGAGCAGCAAGCGCAGAGAATACACTCGTATAGACCATCAAGCTTGGCGCGATCGCTGTGGCTCTGCTTCCACTCTTTCGCAGGCTCAGGCGAAACGGTTTTGAGCCAAGGNTCGATAGAGCGGTGCTGGGCATAGAAGTTGGTCAGATCCGGCACCAGATCCTTGACCACCGGCAAGTGCGGCAGTGGATAGATTTTTACCGCGCCGTCGATCTCGTCGAGACCCTTGGTGCATGCAAGCGTATTGGTGCCATCAATGTTCATGGCGCAGGAACCGCAAATGCCTTCGCGGCATGAGCGGCGCAATGTCAGCGTCGCATCAACTTTGTTCTTGATCCACAAAAGACCATCGAGAATCATCGGACCGCAATCATCCAGATCAACATAGAAAGTGTCGATGCGGGGATTGTCGCCATCATCAGGCGACCAGCGATAAACACGGTACTCGCGCAGATTGGTGGCGCCCGCCGGTTTTGGCCAGACCTTGCCCTCGGTCATCTGCGAATTTNTTGGGAGTGTGAGTTCAACCATCAGACAGATCCTCGCTNAGTAAACACGGGCTTTTGGCGCGATTTTGGCAATATCGATACCATCGGCGATGAGATCGGTGTGAACCGCGCGGTAGCTCAGCGTCACGTCACCCTTTTCAGTCAATGTGGAAAGCGTGTGCTTGCGCCAGTCATTGTCATCGCGGTCTTTGAAGTCCTCGCGGGCATGGGCGCCACGGCTTTCCTTGCGGGCCTCGGCTGAATAGACCGTGGTGATCGCATTGGCCATCAGGTTTTCAAGTTCCAGTGTTTCCATCAGGTCCGAATTCCAGATCAGCGACCGGTCGGTCACCTTCACATCTGACATTTCGCCCCAGATCGCCGAAATCCGTTTGCAACCAGATTGCAGCGATTCCGCGGTGCGGAACACGGCTGCGTCTTCCTGCATGGATTTTTGCATCTTTTCGCGCAACACAGCGGTTGGCGTATTGCCATCGGCGTGGCGGAGGCGATCGAAGCGAGCCAGGATTTTTTCTGACGCTTTTTCGTTGATGCTTGGAATAGCTGAAGACCTGTCAATGACTTCGCCTGCGCGAATGGCTGCAGCGCGGCCAAAAACCACAAGGTCGATCAATGAGTTCGAGCCCAGACGGTTTGCGCCATGAACCGAGGCACAGCCAGCTTCACCGACGGCCATAAGGCCCGGCGTTACGCGGTCGGGTTGCTCTTCGGTCGGGTTGAGGACCTCACCCCACAGATTGGTCGGGATGCCGCCCATGTTATAATGGACAGTTGGCAAAACCGGAATCGGTTCGCTGGTGACGTCGACACCGGCGAAAATCTTGGCACTCTCGGAGATACCCGGCAGGCGTTCGGCCAGCACTGCGGGATCAAGGTGATCAAGATGAAGGAAAATGTGATCATTATTCTTGCCGACGCCACGGCCTTCACGGATTTCCATGGTCATGCAGCGCGAGACAACATCGCGTGAGGCCAGATCCTTGGCAGAAGGTGCATAACGCTCCATGAAGCGCTCGCCTTCGGAGTTAACCAGATAACCGCCTTCGCCGCGCGCGCCTTCTGTAATCAAGCAACCAGCCCCGTAGATGCCGGTGGGATGAAACTGTACGAACTCCATGTCCTGAAGTGGCAAGCCGGCGCGGGCTACCATGCCGCCGCCGTCACCGGTGCAGGTGTGCGCAGANGTGGCTGAGAAATAGGCCCGGCCATACCCTCCGGTCGCCAGAACAACCATCTTGGCCGAGAAACGGTGAATGGTGCCGTCGTCGAGGTTCCAGGCGATAACACCGGTACATGTGCCATCATCATCCATGATCAGATCGAGGGCGAAATACTCGATGAAAAACTCGGCGTTGTTTTTCAGCGATTGGCCGTAAAGTGTGTGCAGGATGGCGTGACCGGTGCGGTCAGCTGCTGCGCAGGTGCGCTGCACGGGGGGGCCGTCGCCATAGTTCTGCATGTGGCCGCCGAAGGGACGCTGATAGATGCGTCCATCTTCGGTGCGCGAGAACGGCACGCCGTAATGTTCAAGCTCGTAGACAGCTTTTGGCGCTTCGAGTGCCAGATACTGCATGGCATCTACGTCGCCTAGCCAATCGGAGCCCTTGACGGTGTCATAGAGATGCCACTGCCAGCAATCAGGCGTCATATTCTGCAGGCTGGCCGCAATACCGCCCTGCGCCGCAACAGTGTGCGATCGGGTTGGGAAAACCTTGGTGATACAAGCTGTCTTGAAGCCTTGCTCAGCCATGCCGAGTGTTGCGCGCAAACCGGCGCCACCAGCACCAACCACGACCACATCGTAAGAGTGGTCAACGATTGAATAGGAGCGGCCGTTGATTTGAATGTCGTTGGTCATGACCATTAGGGATCAGCCTCCGAAGCCGAGTTTGAAAATCGCGAAGATGAGCAATGCGCCCATCAACAGCGTGAAGAAGGTATTGAGAACCAGAAGCGCCAATTTGGCGCCCTCCGCATGAATGTAGTCTTCAATTATGATTTGCATGCCGAGCCGCATGTGAACGAGACCGGAAAGCACCATCAAGGCAAACAATGCCGAAATGACAGGGTTTGAAAATGCTCCGGTGACCGCCTCATAGGAAGCGCCGTTATAGGCAATGATGAAGATCACAAAGAAAATGAAGAGAGGTACATTGGCTATAGCGGTGAGACGCTGAAGCCAGAAATGTTCGGTGCCTTTCTTGGCAGAACCGAGACCGCGGACTTTGCCCAGTGGTGTGCGCATATTCTTTCTCCCCTACATCCGTACCGCGTAACCGATGATCCAAACGAGGATCGTCAGCACAATTGATGCGACCAGTGATGCCCAGACCATTTTGGTGGAGGTTTCCTTTTCGAAGCCGCGACCCATATCCCAGATGAAATGTCGGATGCCACCCAGCATGTGATTGATCAGCGCCCAAGTGTAGCCAAACAGAACCAGTCGGCCGATGAATGAGCCGTATATGCCATTCACCCAGTCAAAATATTCGGGCCCGGCGGCTGCAGCGATCACCCACCAAACGAGAAGAATGGTGCCAACATAAAGAGCTCCGCCGGTAATGCGGTGGAGAATCGACATCATCATCGTTGGAATTGGTTTGTAGATGGACAGATGTGGTGAAAGCGGGCGGTTTTGGCTTAAATTGGTCATAGGACGCTATTCTCCTTCCCCCGGGCAGCAAATGCCTGCCGCAGGCAATATGCGAGCCTTTTAGTCGTTTATGTGCACCGCGTCAAAGCGGTAAAACCCAATGCAGGCTCGACTCTTGACGAATGACGGCTATCACGCGGTTCAATCGTTTCAGTTGATTGAAAAGCGAGGCGGCGGTTGTGATTTTTTACAAGATTGCTAGCGGGTTTTCGTCGTCTGGTTGCTGACAAAGTTGATTTCCCAACTTGTATGGTCCGAAGCGGTGGCAATTTTTTCGTACAACTTGCGACCATCTTCGGGCAGGCGCGGCGCATTCAGTACCATACGAGACCAACCATGGGTGTCTGATTCTTCGGCCAGCATGTCGATCATGGCGCGGGCGATGCCCATTCCACGGTGCTCATGGCTCACGTAGATATGGTCAACCTGGCCAAGCCGCATTCCGGTTACAGGATCGGGCAAATCATAGAAAATGACGAAGCCCACCAGTTGATTGTCGATCCGTGCGCCAAAAATCTGGGCCGACCGGTCTTGCAGCAGACTCTCGGCATAAAACTGGTCTGGTCTGCGCGGTGCACCGCGCTTGAGCGACTGCACATAAAGAGCCAGAAGCGGGGCGAGGACGTTTGCATCCTTCAGATGAAGGTGCCCAATATCGATATTTGTATCTTTGCTCATGTTTTTCTCGCGCTTTTGGATCATGTTTCATGGAATTGGGCCAACGGGTCAAGTCATGAGTTGGTCTTAATGCACGTGGCGTTTATTCCGCTTCATGCGTCGTGCTTTGAATCGGTGTTCTTCCGCATGCCATTTCCCAAAACCGCAGGTCACTTTTGGGAGGCATGATTTAGGGGTAGTCGTCTTAAGGTTAAGATCGAACTAATTGCGCAGGGTCGTGACTCAGAATGCCGGTTGAGTCACAATATGCGCAAATGTTCTGCGTAAGGATCTGGACCATGCGTATCAGGAAATCAACATTCATACTTACCGGTGTTTCGGTAGCCCTTCTTGTCTCGCTACCACCTGTTTTGGCACGCGACGCTTTGCAACCGCCACAAGGGGGCAGCATTTCACGGCACCAGGACGGAGATTGGTCATATCGTTCGAAGCGGGTGAAGCGCGGAGCCGGTCGCGATCGTTGGGGCTATCGCAGCAAGAGAGACCGGGACCATAAGGCCGAAGTCATTGGCAAAAAACGCCGTGGCGGCCCGAAAGATCTCTCGGGTTTTTCCGGTAATGGCGCCTTGCCCGACCATATCCGAAATCTCGGGACCTTTTCGGGCAATATTTCTGCAGTTCGTGACCGTACAAACGGCATATATCTCTATCGTGATCGCAATAAAGTTGGCGGGATGAAAATCCTCACCGCGCCAAGCCCGAAAGGTCCGAAGATCATCGGTGTCACGCCTGAGAGCTTCAAAGCGGCCTGCGACAAGCACGGCAGTGTCTGTGTGATCAAAGCGCGCTAAAGTTATTTGATTGTTGAATGAAAAACGGGCCCTTTCGGGCCCGTAGTCATTTTCAGTTTGCGCGGTCTGCTATTTCCACTCGCGAATATCGACAAAGTGGCCGGCAATTGCAGCGGCGGCTGCCATGGTCGGAGAAACCAGATGGGTACGGCCCTTGAAGCCTTGGCGGCCTTCGAAATTGCGGTTTGATGTCGAAGCGCAGCGCTCACCGGGTTTCAACCGGTCATCGTTCATGGCCAGACACATTGAACAGCCTGGCTCGCGCCATTCGAAACCCGCATCAAGGAAGATCTTGTCCAAGCCTTCTTTCTCAGCCTGTTCCTTGACCAGTCCGGAACCCGGTACAATCATCGCGCTGACGGTGCTGGCGACTGTTTTCCCTTCCACCACGCGCGCCGCCTCCCGAAGATCTTCAATCCGGCCATTGGTGCACGANCCAATAAAAACGCGATCAATGTGGATGTCGGTGATCTTTGTCCCGGCAGCAAGTCCCATATATTCGAGCGCGCGCTTTTTGGACTTTCGCTGGCTCTCGTCAGCAATATCATCCGGATTTGGAACAATGCCGGTGACCGAGACAACGTCTTCGGGTGATGAGCCCCAGGATACAATTGGCGGCAGGTTTGCGGCGTCAAGCTTGATGACCTTGTCAAACTTGGCACCTTCATCGGTTTTCAGCTCGGCCCAATAGGCCACGGCCTGGTCCCAGACTTTGCCCTTTGGCGTGCGTGGGCGATCCTTGATGTACTCAAGGGTCTTTTCATCAGGTGCGATCAAGCCCGCGCGGGCGCCGGCCTCAATGGTCATGTTGCAAACCGTCATGCGACCTTCCATTGACAGCGCGCGAATGGCCTCGCCGGCGAATTCGATGACATGGCCGGTACCGCCTGCGGTGCCGATTTCGCCGATGATCGACAGAATGATGTCCTTGGCGGTTACACCTTCTGGCAGCACACCATCAACCTGAACCAACATGTTCTTGGCTTTCTTCTGGATCAGTGTCTGGGTGGCCAGAACATGCTCCACTTCGGAGGTGCCGATGCCGTGGGCCAGCGCGCCGAAAGCGCCATGGGTGGATGTGTGGCTGTCGCCGCAGACAATTGTCATGCCGGGAAGGGTGAAGCCCTGCTCAGGTCCGACAATATGGACAATGCCCTGGCGAATGTCCTTCTCGTTAAAATATTCCACGCCAAACTCAGCCGAATTGGTCGCCAGCGCTTCAACCTGAATGCGGCTTTCCTTATTCTTGATGCCCTGCACGCGATCAGGCGTAGTGGGCACATTATGGTCAACCACGGCAAGGGTCTTGTCTGGTGCACGAACTTTGCGACCTGTGGTGCGCAAACCTTCAAAAGCCTGCGGACTGGTGACTTCATGGACCAGATGACGGTCGATATAGAGAAGGCAGGTGCCATCATCCTGGGTGTCAACAACGTGGTCGTTCCAGATCTTGTCATAAAGCGTGCGCGGTGCGGTCATGGTCATGTCTCTTGTGTCTGAAAGAAAAAAGTGGCGTAGCGCCGGGGTGCAGCGTGAGATTGGCTCAGGCAGCGAAACTGCCGTCTGCCCCGGTCAATCGGGCAAAAAAGCGAGCTGGCAGACGCTTATGATCGTCTACCGGCAGAAACAGCAATGATGCCCCACTCTTCACCGTGTGAAGGAGAGTGCTGCCAGTTTGGCGCAACCTATCAAGGAACATCCATTTCTTCATGGTTGGGCTTATACCGGCCTTTGAAAGGAATCGCAATTGGACCGGAACGGCAGATGTTTCATTTGACGTAAGCAGGTGCCTGAAACGAAAACACCGGAGCGACAAGCGCTCCGGTGTTTGTTTTTGTGCGAGATGCAATAATAAGGCGCGTTAGCCCTACTCAGCGTTGCCTTCAGTGCTCTCAGCGGCTGCTGCTGCTTTGGCTTCGGCAGCCTCAGCTGCTGCCTTTTCGGCGGCCAGAGCCTGTGCTGCTGCGACCTTTTCGGCCTCAAGACGAGCTTTTTCCTCGAGCATTGAAGCCCGCTCTGCATCATTAAGCTTACGCGAACGCACGTTGGTGTTTTCAACGATACGCGCCGACTTACCGCGACGATCACGCAGGTAGTAAAGCTTGGCGCGACGAACGCGACCACGGCGGACAACTTCAACGCCTTCGACGATTGGTGCGTAAAACGGGAAGACGCGCTCGACACCTTCACCATAAGAAATCTTGCGAACTGTGAAGTTCTCATGCAGGCCAGCGCCGGAGCGCGCAATGCATACGCCTTCAAATGCCTGCAAACGTGTGCGGGNACCTTCTGTCACGCGGACCATGACACGGACGGTGTCGCCAGCGGAAAATTCGGGAAGCNTGCGCTTTGCTTCGATTTTGGCAGCCTGTTCGGCTTCCAGCTGTTCAATAATGTTCATCGGACAAACCTATTCATTTTTCTCGACAGCCAGAGCGCTCAACTGAGGACTTGCGGTCATTTCCGTTAGGATTATGCCGTAAGCCTTGTCCAGACCGAAACCTTGCTCTGGACAGGAGCGAGTTCACCATTCCTTGATTGACGGTTGTCGGGTTATTCCCGATCAGGCGGCCACATACAACAGATCAGCGGGCTTGTCACGCCTCGGAGGAGTCTTTTTGCGGATTCTGCTTGTGCCATTTCACTTGCAGGCTGCCAGGGGCGGTGATTTAAGGCCTTTGTCCGGGAATTATTCCGGTTTAGGCAACCTCCGGAGTTCTCATGGGCCTTTTTGACATCATCTTTCTTTTTATGGCCGGTTTTTTGTCTTCGGTTGTCAATGCCATCGCCGGTGGCGGAACTTTTCTGACATTTGGCGCGATGACCCTGATCGGCATTCCGCCCATTGTAGCCAATGCGACCTCCTCTGTGACCCAGTTTCCCGGCTATGTCACATCCGCACTTTCCTATCGCGAAGAGATCCGGAAGGACTGGAAGGAGGCGATGATAATCGGTGGTCTGTCGCTTGTGGGTGGTCTGTTCGGCGCGCTTTTATTGTTGTCGATGTCCAGCCCGGCTTTTCGCCAGATCGTGCCTTGGTTGCTGCTCGGAGCTACAATATTGTTTGCAGCGGGCCCGTGGTTGAAGCCGAAAAATCTGGCACCTGACCATCCAATGGGGCCATTGGGGTTGCTCGCCCAGTTTTTCACGTCCATTTATGGCGGGTTTTTTGGCGCTGGTCTCGGCATCATGATGCTGGCTGTATTGGGACTGGCCAAGGGCGGAGATTACCACCGGCTCAATGCCATCAAGAATTTCATCTCCGTGATGATTGCCGCTGTTGCCGTGGTAATTTTCTGGGGCGGTGGCGTTGTGGCCTGGGGCCCTGCGCTGGTCATGATACCTGCCGGTGCCTTGGGCGGTTATGCGGGCGTATGGGCGGCGCGACGGGTACCACAGACCTTTATTCGCGCTGTCGTGGTGGCCGTGGGTGTTTCGTTGAGCGTTTACTATTTTATCTCCTGATCGCCGTCATCAAGCAGATCAGGGCGGCGTGCGCGGGTAAGCGCCAACGATTGTTCATCGCGCCATTTGCGAACCGCGGCGTGATTCCCCGATGTGAGGACAGGTGGAATTTCTTTGCCCTCAAACACAGTTGGTCTGGTGTAGTGGGGATATTCCAACAGACCGTTTTCAAAACTCTCTTCGCTACCGGATTGAGCATTGCCCATCACGCCTGGCAAAAGACGGATGATGGCATCAAGAACCACCAATGCCGCTGGCTCACCGCCTGAGAGGAGATAGTCGCCGATNGAGACTTCTTCGAGCTCGCGGGCATCNATCACCCGTTGGTCCACGCCTTCAAAGCGGCCGCACACTATAATCACGCCGGGACCACCGGCAAGTTCNCGCACACGGGCTTGCGTGAGTGGACGACCCCGTGGGCTCATCAATATGCGCGGGCGTGGATCATCCCTCGGCGCTGTCGCGTCAATGGCAGCGGCCAACACATCTGCGCGGAGCACCATGCCCGCGCCGCCGCCTGCTGGCGTATCGTCAACAGAGCGATGCTTGTCGGTCGCGAAATCTCGGATCTGGACTGTCCGGATATCCACATCGCCGCGTTCCAACGCGCGACCGGCAAGTGATCCACCGAGATGGCCGGGGAACATTTCCGGGTAGAGTGTAAGAATATCGGCACGGAAATTCACTGTTTTCGGTCCGTGTCGCGCTTTTTGTCATCATAACCATCGCCACCGCCGGGTTCAGGCGTTGCGCCATCATCAAGCAATCCAGCTGCCAGTGGATCAACCAGAATGCGGCCACCATCGAGATCGACGACCAATACTGCCGCCAGCGTGAAAGGTATGATGACAGGCCTTTCACCATCGCGCTGCAATTCAAGCAGATCACCGCCGCCAAAATCAAATATGCCCGTGATCACGCCCCAGAATTTTCCGTCACTGTCGTAGGCCTCCAGCCCTTCCAGATCAGCGTGAAAATACTCGTTCTCTTCAAGCTCTTCAAAGGGCAGGCTTGAGCGATCGATATAGAGTTCTGTGCCGCGCAGGCTTTCGGCCTGATTGCGATCATTGACGCCGAGAAAGCGAACAACAGCGACTGCTTTGGCAGCTCTGGCAGAAAGCACTTCGAAGCGATTGCCTGCCTTGTCGAACAAGACGCCGAAATCCGCCAGTGCGTCAGGCTCACCGGTAAACGGCTTGACCCGGACTTCGCCACGAATGCCTTGAGCGGCAGTGATAACGCCGACAAGCAGGGGGTTTTGCGGATTGGTCATATCGGTAGTCATAATTGCTCATTCGCTCGTTGTCTGGGCTATCAGGGGGCAAGCCATCTCGACCGCCGGGATAGTTGAAGCGGTGTATAGACGCAATTGGAGCAGAGCTAAAGTGGGGAGATCGCGGACTGTGTTGGTGAGTTACCAATCATCGGTTGCGGTTTCGTTGATTGCCTTGCCCGAAAAGCGCACGTGGAGTGTTGGTTGGCGACCGGCTTAAAGGTGCGTTGGTGGTCACCAGTGGTCGGGCTCGATTTGGAAAATTGCGTGGGATTAATGCGAGGCTGACGAGACCGATCAGGAAGAAATATTGCAAGCCATACAAAGCCACCGGGGGAAAATCAGACAGCATCATTTGCTTGAGGATGAATGCACCAAGAATGCCAACTCCGACATAGTGGCTCCAGCCAATATCTCGAATTCGGGCAAACACTGCCCAGGTAATGAAGAGCAGATTTGCAATTCCTATCACCCACATCACAGCCAAGTGGCCGCCACTGATTGTTTGACGCATGGTTGATCTGGCGCTGGTTTTTTTGATGAATTCCTCAGTGGACATAATTGTTTCGAATGAGGGTTTTTGTCTATTAGTGCCGTGATGATGGCCAAGCTTGCTTCCCGGAGAATACTTCATGAGTTTTCCATCGGAAAACACCAGTATCTCATTTTGTTTTGTGACTACTCCGCCCACAGCGGCGAATTCCTCAGGCGTCATATTTTTAGTGTCTGGGACGGCAACTTTCAGTGCTTGATTATACAGCCGGTCCAGAAATTGCTCGAGTGGCGTTTTAGCGTATTCGAATGCGAAAAACGCAACCAAAATGAGGGCATAAGCGAGCCTGCTGCATTTATAGGTTCCGAACATTTGGCGTTCCCCTTGGCCCGATTGGACGATGGATCGGGCCATGTGCTCAAAATGAAGCCATAGATGCCCGGTTGGGGTAATCCTAAAATGCAACCTTTAATACTCTGCAACCAAATTGAATTGCATCTGACAAAAAAGCCTCCGCAGGGTTGTGCGGAGGCTTGATGTGCAGATATTTCCGAATTCCTGACCAACTCAAAAGATTAGCCGAATCCCGGATAGAAACTTTATTCAGCAGCTGTTTCTTCGACAGCAGCTTCTTCAGCTGGTGCAGGAGCGGCGGCGGCTTCAGCGGCAGCAGCAGCGGCCTCTTCTTCCTTGGCTTTTTTCTCCGCAACGCGTTCCTGAGCTTTTTTGCCTGGTTTGGCCTTGTTCGGGTTGGAGCGATCAGCGCGTTCTACCAGGCCAGCTTCAGCGAGGAACCGTGCAACACGGTCGGTTGGCTTGGCACCATGTTCCAACCAGTATTTGGCGCGATCCAGATCGACAGATACGCGGTCTTCGGAATCGCGTGCCAGCATTGGGTTCCAATGGCCAATCTTTTCGATGAAGCGGCCATCACGCGGGCTGCGAACGTCGGCAATGACGACATGGTAGTAAGGGCGCTTCTTGGAGCCACCGCGGGCCAAACGAATTTTGGTTGACATGTTCAGTATCCTTCAGAGTTGGTGTCGGCCCAATTATTGGAACCTTGTTTTGTTGCGGGGAGGCGAATGCTTCCCGGTTTGGTATCAGGCCTCAGTCGGTTTGAAGTTCGGCTGCTATGGCCTTGTGATGGTTGATGACCTCTTTGATCACGAAATTTAAAAAGGTCTCAGCAAAATCCGGATCGAGATCGGCTTCCCGGGCAAGCCTGCGCAGTCGATCGATCTGGTACTTTTCCCGCTCCGGATCTCCGGGCGGAAGGTCATGCGTGGCTTTGAGCTTGCCCACTTCCTTGGTGCAGCGGAAACGCTCGGCCAGAATGTGAATCAGTGCTGCATCGTAGTTATCGATGGAGCGCCGGAAGGTTGCGAGTTGCTNTATGGCGTCTTCGTTGGTCATGTCGCGCNCTATTTCTTCTTGCCNGGCAGGCCGGGAAGGCTGCCGCCCAGGCCTGGAAGCTTCGGCGCCCCGAGGCCACCTAAACCGCCCGGTAACTGGCCACCTGGCAAGCCCGGCATGTTGCCAAGTCCACCGGCNTGCTTTTGCAGCGCTTCAAGTTGCTTCGGATCCATCTTGGACAGATCGGGCAGGCCGCCCATTCCACCCATGCCACCGGGCAGTCCCATTTTTGAAGCGAGACCACCCATGGCCGCGCGCATCATGCCGCCGCCCTTGCCTTTGCCGCCCATGGCTTTCATCATGTCCGCCATCTGCCGGTGCATTTTCAAAAGCTTGTTGATCTGGGCGGCATCGGTGCCGGAGCCGGCTGCAATCCGCTTCTTGCGCGAATGCTTGAGCAAATCTGGATTGGCGCGCTCTAATCGGGTCATCGAAGATATGATCGCGAGCTGGCGGGTGAAGACCTTGTCATCCATGCCAGATGCAGCAATCTGGTCTTTCATCTTGCCCATACCGGGCATCATTCCCATGATCCCGCCCATACCGCCGAGCTTTTGCATCTGCTTGAGTTGATCGGCCAGATCGTTGAGATCGAACTTGCCGGCTTTCATTCGCGCAGCCATTGCCTGCGCTTGTTCGGCGTCGATGGTTTCGGCGGCTTTCTCTACCAGGCTGACAATGTCGCCCATGCCCAGAATGCGGTCGGCGACGCGGCGCGGATGGAATTCTTCCAGCGCTTCCATCTTTTCGCCGGTACCGATCAGCTTGATCGGCTTGCCGGTGACAGCGCGCATGGAAAGGGCCGCACCGCCACGGCCATCGCCGTCCATGCGGGTCAGCACGAGGCCGGTAATACCTACACGGGTATCGAAACTCTTGGCCAGATTGACGGCGTCCTGACCGGTCAGCGCATCGGCAACAAGCAGAATTTCATGCGGATTTGTGCGGGCCTTGATTTCGGCCATTTCCACCATCAACGGCTCGTCGATGTGGGTGCGACCGGCGGTGTCTAGAATGACAACGTCATGGCCACCGAGTTTGGCTGCCTGGACGGCACGGGATGCGATATCGGTTGGCGATTGCCCGGCAATGACCGGTAGTGTGTCAACACCGGTCTGTTCGCCAAGTTGGCGCAGCTGTTCCTGGGCTGCCGGGCGACGCGTATCAAGCGAAGCCATCAGCACTTTTTTGCGATCACGTTCACTCAGCCGCTTGGCGATCTTGGCAGATGTCGTGGTTTTACCCGAACCCTGCAGGCCGACCATCATCATGACAACGGGGGCAGCCGCATTGAGATCAATGGCGACGCCTTCCGAGCCGAGCATTTCGATCAGCTCGTCATGAACGATCTTGACGACCATCTGGCCGGGCTTGATAGACTTTAGAACCGCAGCGCCTACGGCCTTTTCTCGGACCTTGTCGATGAAATCCTTGACGACTTCCAGAGCGACGTCGGCCTCAAGCAAAGCCCGACGGACCTCTCGCATGGCCTGCCCGACATCCTTGTCGGAGAGCGCGCCGCGCCCCGTCAGACCATTCAAGATGGATCCAAGTCGATCCTGAAGATTCTCAAACATGCTCAGTTTCCTGTTTCCGGAGTTGCCTCCGGTCAATATGGGACGAGTACAACGCAAAGCCAAATGGCACCCGAGGGCGCAATCGCGCTGTCGGATGTTAACCTCCGGGAACATGGTTCTCACGACCCGGTCGGCGGCTTGCTGTTATGCTCGTCGCAGAATTGAGCGCGATAAACCGCATTCCGGCAGCAAAGTCAAGTTTTGCAGCAGTTGCAGCTTGATCGAAGAAAGGAGTCGCCCATATTCGGATCAGACATGCATATGCAATGCACGCAATAAACCGAGGGCTAACAGGTGGCAAAGAAGAATCCTTACTACTCTGGTCCGGAGACTGACCACTTCAATGGCAGTCGATTTTTCAANCCGGATGGCATGAAGTCGCGCGGACTTACCGATGTGCTGAAGTGGCAGTTCCTGGAATCAAAGGCAAAATGGCCCAAAGATGCTGATTGCCCTCATGCGCCTGCCAANCCTCCTGAACGAGTGGATGGTGCNGGGCTACGGGTAACCATGGTCGGACATGCCACACTTCTCATTCAAACAGCGGGTCTGAATATCCTGACTGACCCTGTTTGGGCAGGTCGCGCCAGCCCGGTTTCGTTTTTCGGGCCAAGACGACATCGTCCGCCGGGTATCGAGTTTTCTGATCTGCCGGAAATTGACGTCGTTTTGTTGACGCACAACCATTATGACCACCTCTGTGTAGAAACAATGGGTCGCTTGCATCAAAGTCATAAACCCCACGTCATCGTCCCGTTGGGGAATGATGGATTGGTCCGCAGCAAGGCTGCCGACCTCAAAGTGACTGCAGGCGATTGGGATGACCGGATTACCCACGGTCCTGCGGTTTTCCATTTTGAACGTTGCCACCACTGGTCGGCGCGCGGCATCAGAGATCAGTCAATGGCGCTGTGGTCAGCCTATACAATTGAAACGCCGGATCGACGGGTTTTTCATATCGGTGACACCGGGTTTGATGCCGGCAAGCCTTATGACCGGGCCAGGGATAAACATCAGCGTTTTGATCTGGCTATCCTGCCAATCGGGGCCTATGAGCCGCGATGGTTCATGAGAGATCAACATCAGGATCCTGACGAAGCTGTGGAAGGTTTTGCCCGACTGGGTGCTGATCATGGCATCGGTCACCATTTCGGTACATTCCGATTGGCCAATGAACCGATGGAAGAGCCGACCGAACGTCTGGCTCGTGCGATGGCCAAACATGGTATGGACCCGCGGCGTTTTCGACCGCTTCTGCCGGGGGAACATATGGAAATTGTTTGATCGCGGTACCTGGTAGGTGTCACGTGATGGTCAGCCCGAGCTGCTCATTCACACAATCGGTAAGTGCAGGCTTTGCCATGACATTCAAGGTCCACATGTAAATGGTCTTCATGCAAGGCGTTTGCTTCGGGGCCTAAAACCGTGGTGAACTGGCCGCAAGCTGGATCATTTGATTGCGCATCGGAAGAGACTGAGCCGGATTGCTTGACAGGCTGGCTTTGAGGTCGCGGTATAGGTCGCGGAATATCAGACGTGCGTTCATTGGGTAAGCCCACTGAGCAAAAAATCAAGGCACATGAAAGCGCAAATATTCTCATGGCATTACGATGCATAGTCGTGTGTTAAGTTCCGATCCCGCTCAACTGGATGGTTGCTGAACGATAAAAAAATATGCGCATGCAGGCAGAGCCTGAGCGAATTAATTCGGTTTGCGGAACAAATTTCGATCATACGCGTTGATTCCTCAAGTTTAAGAACTTGGAGGGAAACACCATGCTCAAGTGGATACTCATTCTTCTCATTGTTGCAGCTGTAGCCGGTCTTCTCGGCTTTAACAGCATTTCCGGTGCTGCCATGACCGGTGCCAAACTCTTGATCGGCGTCCTCTTGATCTTGTTCCTGTTGATGCTGCTCGGCGTGTTCGCCGTCGTCTGATCCGATACCGGATTTTGGCCAGTCATTGAGATGTGATGTTTCAATGAGTGGCCACTCTGGTAAAATGATCTGGATTCCGCCATATAGCTCAAATGAGCAAAAGCGCGCATTTCGCCAGAATGAATGGCTTGGGCAATGAAATTCTCGTGGTCGACATGCGTGGCCGCGATGATNGCGTATTACCTCAGGCGGCTGTCGCTCTGGCTGGAAATGAGGAAACAAAGTTCGACCAGATNATGGCCATCCATGATTCCACTGTGTCGGGGATCGATTACCGAATTGAAATCCTCAACTCCGATGGAACNCTGGCAGAAGCCTGCGGCAACGGTACCCGTTGCGTGGTGCAGGCGCTGAGTGCCGAAACTGGCAATAAGGCTTTCACCTTTCAAACTTTGGCTGGCATTGTAAATGCGACTGAGCACGAAGACGGCACAATCTCGGTTGATATGGGCATTCCGGCCTTTGAGTGGGACAAGATTCCGCTTGCAGAAGAATTCGCCGATACAACCAGGATAGAACTTCAAGTCGGCCCGATCGATGCGCCGGTGCTGCATTCACCCTCGGTGGCTTCAATGGGCAACCCGCACGCCATTTTCTGGGTCAAGCAGGATATCTGGTCATACGATCTGGCGCGATTTGGACCTTTGCTGGAAAACCACCCGATTTTCCCCGAGCGCTGCAACATCACGATTGCGCGCATCACCACGCCTGACACCATCGGAATTCGAACCTGGGAACGCGGCGTGGGACTGACACGAGCCTGCGGTTCGGCCGCATGCGCGACCGGTGTTTCCGCCGCGCGGACCGGACGGACAGGGCGCAAGACCATCGTCAATGTTCCTGGTGGAGCGCTTGAAATCGACTGGCGCGAGAACAACCATGTGGTCATGACCGGGCCGGCTGAATGGGAGTGGGGCGGTACACTCGATCCATCAACCGGAAGCTGGATCCGCGAGGAAGAATCGGCGTGACCCCTGCAAAACCCCTGATGCGGGGTGATTTGAAGACCATGACCTTTGGGTGTCGTCTCAACACATTCGAGACCGAGACCATGCGAAAGGCTGCCGATGAGGCCGGGTTGGAAAACACCCTGCTGGTCAATACGTGTGCGGTGACCTCGGAGGCTGTACGACAGGCACGTCAGCAGATCCGTCGCGCCCGGCGGGAAAACCCGGATATCCGGATCGTTGTTTCGGGGTGTGCTGCCCAGACAGAGCCAGAGACTTTTGCAGCCATGGTGGAGGTCGATGCGGTGATCGGCAACGACCTGAAAACCAAGTCATCGACATATAAGCACCTGCCGGATTTCGGTGTTTCCGAAAGTGAAAAAATTCGCGTTAACGATATCATGAGTGTGCGTGAGACCGCGCCGCAGATGATAGACACAATTGAAGGCCATACGCGGGCTTTTGTCCAAGTTCAAAACGGTTGCGATCATCGCTGCACGTTCTGCATCATTCCCTTTGGGCGTGGAAATTCTCGATCCGTGCCAATGGGAGCAGTTGTTGAACAGGCTCGCCGGTTGGCAGAAAATGGATATCATGAGTTGGTGCTGACCGGTGTGGATGCCACCAGTTACGGCGCTGATCTGCCGGGAAGGCCGACGCTAGGCCAACTCGTGGCAACGGTTTTGCGTGAAGTGCCGGAAATCATGCGCCTCAGGCTTTCTTCCATTGATTCCATCGAGATGGATGAATATCTGCTCAATGTTATCGCCNATGAACCGCGGTTCACGCCCTATCTGCATCTTTCATTGCAGCACGGCGACAACCTCATTCTTAAAAGGATGAAGCGACGTCATGGGCGTGAAGATGCCATTTCCCTGTGCCGAACCTTGCGTGACATTCGACCTGATTTTGCGTTTGGTGCCGATCTGATTGCGGGGTTTCCCACTGAAGAAGAGACCCATTTCCGTCAATCGCTGGATTTGATTGAGGAAATCGGCATCGCGTTTTTGCATGTATTCCCCTATTCCCCACGTCCTGGCACTCCAGCTGCACGCATGCCTCAGGTTGTAAAGTCGGTAATCAAGGAACGCGCGGCCCGTTTGCGCCAAGCCGGTGGAGCTTCTTACAAGCGTCATCTGGATGAGATGGTTGCCGAAGGTGGAGTGCATACGGTTCTTGTGGAGAATTCGGGCCAAGCGCGGACCGCAAATTTTACACCTGTCCAAATGCCTGATGGATGGAAACCGGGTGTCGCGCAGGTTCGCATTGCCGGGCATGCGGATGGATTGCTGACCGGTCATGTTGTTGCGCCGACCGCTGTTCATGGCTAGGACGAACGAATGGCAATGAATTTTATCAAAAAGATTTTTTCCTTCGGTAAAAAGAAACCGGATGAAGAACCCGAAGAGCTATCCGGCTCGCAACAACCAGATGCGACTGACGCATCCGCGTCAGTTNTCGAGACGGCGGCTGAGCATGGCACCGAGACGCTGCTTGACGCGCCAGATGAAGCGNGNTTGCCGGGTGAAAGCNCTTCCATTCCTACAAGTCCTGCCCCGGAGTTGAAAACAGACCCGGTTTCAGAAACGCTTCCTGAGCCTGAGCCTGAGCCTGAGCCTGAGCCTGAGCCTGAG
>JGI24723J26617_10000138_pt1 | contig 75696 bp, 50 predicted proteins | sample Cruoilmetagenom6_FD_26617 | JGI IMG/M metagenome (IMG submission 26617) | reverse complement strand
CTCAGAAGTGAAATGTAGCATCGCCGATGGTAGTGTGGGAGTTCCCATGTGAGAGTAGGACATCGCCAGGATCTTATACTAAAAAAGCCTTAACATTTGTTNAGGCTTTTTTTTTGCCCTAAATTTATGTNTCTTTATATAAATTTTTACATGAATTAACTGCTGAATATTAGAAATATTTGGCTGTTTCGATCTTAATATATTTTTAACATTATTTTACACTTGTAACTNTTTGTTTTTAANGCTTATATTTGATGNTAATCGAATTAAGCNCTGGTTGTTTCAAATTTAGCAATGTAATTGTTGCCCATAATTGTATATACTTGTCAATGGGATCATTATGAAAATAATGGTGGGGGAAGGAAAAAAAGTTTCTAAAAATATTTTAAAACAAGGATGTAGTTATATATTCAAGGTTGTTGGATACCTCCGCTTAAAAGAATTCATTATTGGTCTAAATTATAATTTGAATTCAAAAAGTGGGAAAAACATGTTTCAATATTACGTTCGTAGTAGAGCCAACAATACAATTGGTATACTTTTACTGTTAATTTCTTTCTCTTCAATAGCAGATACAATTTCTGCAGATATTATCAGTTATCCACCTAATTTTACCCCGGGTACAACTTCTGGAAATAATACTTTTGTATTTGAAGTGTCTAAAACTACTAGCGGAACGATCAGCGGAATCACCGTTTCTGCACTGTTTTCTCATAATTCTTCNNTTTCAGAGTTTGATTGGTCATGTACCGGCTCCGGAGGTGGGACTGGNTCAACTTGTTCAAATTCAGGCGGAAACAGTAATAGTGGACAGTTAACCACAATTGAATTGGTTGGAACCAATGTNGTTACTGTTGNCCTGTCAAATATTGAATACAATCCAACTTTTTTGAATANCAGTATAACTTTTAATGCAAACACTGCTAAATTAGGACATACCAACGACAATGATTTTACTGTTATAGACAGGTTGTCTAGCACTGATATTAATTTTTCAGTNTCAAGTCAATCTACAAATTACACACCAGGTTTAGGTGATGTGTATACATTTACTGTTTCTAATGTAGGACCAAGTGAAGCCAAGGATGTTCAGTTTTCTGACACTGTACCTTCAGGCATGTCTATAACTGGTTGGTCATGTTCAGTTACTCCTGGCAGTAATTGTGGCGGATTAGGAGGAAATAACGGAAATGTAAATCCACAAATTGATCTTGATGTGAATGGTACGGCTACGATAACGGTTACAGCTTCCTACGACAGTTCATTAACAACTCCAATGCTAGATTATATCGGCTTACTGACGCTTGAAGATCCTCAGGCTACTGACCCGGATGACGGGTTAACAGTTATAGATACAAATCAATGGAAGCCTGATTCAAATCTTGTTGTTTCTGTCAATACCGAGATTAACTCTGAAACAAATTACACGCCAGGTGCTTCTGAAACCTATGAAATTTCGATCACTAATAATGGTCCTAGTGATGTTGCTGGTGTTGTTTTTACAGATAATAATTTATCTGAATATGAATCCATAAGTTGGACTTGTGACGATTCTAATTCTGGAGCCACATGCGCAAGTGGTTCAGGTCCAACTGTTGGTCCTTTATCTGCTACAGCAAATTTAAAGGAAGGGGCTANGATTACGTACACAGTTTCAGTAAATTATTTATCTGGAACTTTGACTGANCCCCTGGTTTATACAGCGTATGCTGATAATCCTGCCACTCATACGCCAAATTCACAATTTTCTGGNTCNAAATCTTTAAATAGAAAACCTTTTTCTGAATATTCTTTTATTTTATCAAACAGTCAAAATTCATATACACCAGGTACCTCAAATATTACCTACACTGCTGTATTAACTAATCTTGGGCCAACTGATGTCTTGAATGCCAATGTAGATGACAATGATTTATCTGAATTTGAATCTATCAGTTGGAGTTGTACCTCTTCTTCTGCCAACAGTACTTGTGACGAAACAGGCTCGAGTTCAGCACTGACTTCGGTGGTTGATATTGTTAAAGATGATTCTATTACATTTGAAATAACAGTCGACTACTTTTCAGATGCGGTTGCCAATCCCTTGGTTTATACGTTGACTGCTGACAACCCAAATAACACCGCCAATTCAACTTCAGTTGCTTCTGACAGTGATACATTAGATCGACAAGTCAATTTATCCATCCTTAAAACCGGTAAAGTAGGTACCTTAGTCCCTAACGAACCTTTTACTTACAGCATAGTTATCACTAATGATGGACCCAGTGATTTAGGTGCCGCTTTAAATGAATTGGGTCAACCGATTGAAGAAGGTGTTCGGTTAGTNGATGATTTAGATGACACCTTAATCAATGATCCAAATCCTGCCAATTGTCAAGCGGGCACCGAAACACCCTGCTGGAAATATTGTGAAAGTGATCAAGGTGTAAAAGATTCTGATATTTCACCGACAAACTGTCCTGGTGGAATTGATATATCTACCGGTTCTGGGTCGTTGATAGACGTTCCCATTAGGTTGTCTGCAGGAAGCAGCAGTGAAATCATTGTTTATGCCAGAGTTTCNAATTCTTCTGGTTCTGATTGTANAAATAGTGGTGATGCCAATGCCCTGTATTTATGTAATACAGCCTCTATATCGTTGGTTGAAACAGCCACTACAACTAACATTGGTACTGGTTCGTTAACTTCTTCTTATGACAATGAAATAATTATTGGAACNGATATATTGGTTACAAAAACAGATGGTATAGATGCGCCTGACACCATTTCACCCGGCACAGTCAATAGTTACCAGGTGACTGTTAGCAATGAAGGATTTATAAATGTAGAAAATATCGCTGTAACTGATGTGATGCCGTTGTATCCCTCTCAAACTGCTGGATTTATTCCAGGTACCATATCTTGGACTTGTGAAACCGCTGATACTGGTGCTTGTTGTAATACACAAAGTACCGCTTGTGGCTTGAACAATCCGACGCCATCAATCGTCAGTGATACATTAAACACTCACATCGATTTAGATTCACAATCTGCTGTGGTATTCACTATTTCAGGAACGGTTTCGAATGATGCCACAGGCACTTTAACTAATCAGGCATCTGCTACATTACCCACTGGAATTACCGATTCAAATGAATCCAATAATACCCTAGTAACTGACATGACTTCGTTAGCTGCTGATTCTGATATTCGATTAATTAAAACGTTGGTCTCATCAACTCCGGTCAATACCGGTTCGCCACTTTTTAATGAGTATGTGAATCTGACTTATCAGNTTGANGTGACCAATCTTGGTCCTTCGTTTGCCACCAATGTGAGTGTGGAGGACCAACTGGATTCACCAAAATTAAATCCAGCTTCATCAACATGGAATTGTTCAATAAGTGGTACGGGATCGTGTGCAGAAACTGGCACGGTCAGTGGCACACCATTGGTTACAACCGTAGATTTGGCAGTAGATTCATCGGCTATTTTTAGTGTAACTGTGTCCACTGAAGTGGGGGCTGAAGGTAAAGTAATTAATACCGCCTCTGCAACTGCATCGGGTTCAGACCCTGTTGGAAACAATAATCAAGACAGTGTTGAATATTCATTAACTGGTTCTGCAGAATTGACCATTGATAATGATGANGCCAGGTCTGATGCAGTNCCTGGAGAAAGTATTAACTACACTGTTCGAGTTGCCAATGAAGGCCCTGACAATGTATTTGGGGCAACCGTGCAGAATATTTTTCCACCACAATTACAAAATGTTAACTGGACCTGTAGTGCAGTATCACCGATTCCTGGTGATTTATCTTTGTTTCAATTTTCAGATCAAAGNGCTGCCGGTTCTCAATTAATAACTAGCCCAGATGGTAATCATGTTTATGTGGCTTCGCCAGACACNGATGACGCAGGTGTTTTAACCGCAAAAATTAATGTTTACTCTAGAAGTACCCTTGTTGGTGGAGATTTTGGTCAATTACAGTTTGTGCAAAATGTCGAACAAGGTGTTAATCAGGTTGATGGTATTGAACAACCAAAATCTTTGGTCATGGATAATGCTGGAAGATTTTTGTATGTACTTTCAGATATAAACTCTGGATCCACTGCCAATATGGGAATTTCTATTTTTGGAAGAGATACCAATAGCCTTTCTGCTTCATTTGGTCACTTAACTTACTTGGGCCTGATGGTAGACATGGTTCCAACAACAGTTGAAGACATGGTTATTAGCTCAGATCAAAAACACCTTTATATTTCTGGTGGCGGAAAAATCAATAGATACCAGCGTGATACTGGCAGTGGACTTTTGACCTTTGAAGATGAGCATAATTTAGCCGATGCGGGTCAAATGGTTATGAGTTCAGGTGGTAATGAGTTGTATGTTGTTGATGCGACAGGTAACGACATACATGGTTTTACTCGTGATTCAGATCAGTTGTCTGGTACTTTTGGCGATTTAACCAGTTTGAATTCGGTCAACAACAGCTCTTTAGTCAATGTTACAGATGTNGTTTTAAGTGCTGACGATAAGGATTTATATTTGGCATCTACAGGTAATGACAGTTTGGTTTTAATCAAACGAGACATCAGTACAGGTGAGTTGAGTTTTGGTTTTGCTTATAACAACGCCAATTTGTCTTTGGTACTTGAATCAATAATTGGATTAAGCTCTGTTGCTGTNAGTAATGATGGTGAGCATGTGATTGTTGGTATGCCTACCAATGAATCAGTATTGGTATTAACCAGAAACAGCCAGGGTTTTTTGAACAAACAAGAAGAACAGTATTCTGCCGTATTGAACGGTGTTTCTGATGTGGCATTTTCTCCAGATGGTCGACATGTATTTATGACGGCTACTGAGGGTGGTGGTAAAAACTTAACCGCTTATGCGAGAAGACAACCTGATCCCTTGTTTTCATTTATGGAAGCTGAGTTAAATGGTGTTAATGATCTTGGTGACAGTGGTGATTCTGTTCAAGGCATGTTGGGTGCCAGTGCTGTGGCAGCCAGTAGTGATGGCTTGAATGTGTATGTGACAGGCTTAGGTAGTGATTCTGTGGTTCAGTTTTCACGTGATAAAACCAAAGGAGGCACCACCGATACGCGAAATGAAAATTTAAGTTATCAAAACACCTATACNGATGGAGAGGGTGTGTTAACAGGATTAAATGACGTTGATTCAATCACGGTGAGTCCTAATGGTTCTTTTGTTTATGTTGGAAGTTCTGATTCTGCTACTTTAACAGTGTTCAGAAGAGCGGCTAACGGCAACTTGTCATATGAGACCACTTACAATCATGTCAATAACCAAATTGATGGATTGTTGGGTGTTTCAAGTATATTGATTAATGCCTCAAGTCAACATCTATACCTGGCAGGTCGATTTGAAGCTTCAGTTGTTCAATATTCAATTGATCCAACAAATGGTCGATTAACTTTAGTGGATTCAGTGGCCAATGGTGATGTGGGAATTTCTGGATTGGCTGGTGCTCGTTCGCTGGCTTTTAGTCCTGAAGAGGACCAAATTTATGTAGCAAGTAGCATTGATGATAGCTTGGTAGTGCTGAATCGTAATCTAAGCAACGGCAACATCAATTTTATTCAACGCAACTCATTCGCTGGCGATCGTCCGATGGACTTAGTGGTCAGTCCTGATGGCGATCATGTTTATGTGGTTTCAGCCAACGACCATAAAATATCTGTATTTCAACGCCAATCGAATACGGGTAACCCCCAGTATGGTTCAGTCACATTGATGAAAACATATGAAGATGGTGTCAATGGTTTTGATTACATTCAAGGTGCTCGTGCCATTGATATCAGTTCACAAGGTGATAAATTGTATGTAGGCGCGGAGTTCGATCATGCTATATCGGTCATTGATCGTGATCAAAATTCAAACAGCAGCAGTTATGGTCTGTTGTCAGTCATCGAAGTTCAAATTGATGAGGTCAATGATGTCAATGGCTTGGAGCAGTTGTACGACTTAGTGGTTACAAGTGACACCAGACATGTCTATTCTGTAGGGTTTGCNGACCATGCTTTGGCTGGATTTNTTCTGGGCAGTGGCTCCTCGTGTAGTGCACAAGGAACCGGAAACATCATTGATTCAGTTGATGTCGGCAGTAATGGTACTTTGACTTACTCCGTTAACGCCACCATTCGATCTAATGCAACGGGTCAATTAATAACCAATGCAAGTATCATCCCGCCAGAAAATTTTCAATTTAATAACAATGTAGATAATTGTGGCACAGCCAACACCAGAGATGCTTGTGACCAAGATCAAACTACGTTGATACCTGAATATGATTTAGCTATCAGTAAAACAGACAACAGAATTTCATCGGTACCTGGACAAGCGATTACTTATGAAATATTGGTCAGTAACAATGGTCCAAGTGATGCCATTTCAGCCGGGCCANCAAGTCCTAACAGTACGGAGTCTATTCAAGTTATTGATATCTTAAACTCAGGTTTTGATCCAGCTTCCGTAAATTGGACCTGTGAAGCATCAGGCTCTGGTTCCTTAAAGTTTGTACAAAGTGTAGAACAAGATAAATTAGGTGTAACAGGCCTGACAGGTGTTTCTGATGTTGAATATGTCAGTGACTTGGTTGGTTTAGGCCCACATGTATTGGCAACAAGTGTTCTGGATGACAGTGTAACTGCGTATTCGGTTAACCAAGTAACCGGTGAATTAACCCAATCGGTGGTGTTCAGTTCAACTGTTAATGCGATGTTGAATGGTGCCAGACAGTTGGTAATTGTCGATTCAGATATTTATGTAGTCAGTCAAGTCGATGATGCTTTGGTGGCGCTTAAAGCTTCTGATCAAGGGGGACAAGTTCTTGCAATCAATGCCGTGGCCAGTTATGACTTTGCATCTGGCGTGGTTGGCTTGAACCAAGCCGTTGATGTGATTGTATCTGCTGATGGCACTTCATTATATGTGGCTGGAGCCAATGACAATTCTGTGGTTATCTTTGATCGAAATATTGTTTCTGGAGTGTTGTCTAATGGCAGAACAATAACGGAAGGACAAGCTGGAGTCANTGGTTTGGCGGGTGTTAATGCTTTGGCCATTGCACCAGATGGTAAAACTGTATATACCAGTGGTGCAAACTTACAAAACATAGGTGTTTACCAGCGTGATTTATTGTCTGGTGATTTGTCGTTGATCGGCTTGCTTGACTCTTCAATTATTAACGAGGCCNTGGGTGGCATCGTGGCTATGACCGTATCTGCTGATAATAAACATGTCTATGTTTCAGTGGTTAATTCTGACAAAATTTTGGTCTTTAGCCGGGATGTTGTTAGTGATCCAAATGGCAATGATTATGGATTGTTAACTTTGGTTCAAAGTGTCAAACAAAATCAAGATGGTGTGGTAGGAATNTTGTCTCCCAATGGTATGGATATATCTGCAGATGGTAGACACCTGTATATTACGGGGGAACAATCAGATTCAGTGGTTTGGTTTGGTCGAGATTTGGAAACCGGCACATTAAGCTTTGCTGGTTTAATCAGTGATTCAGTCGGTTTAACCAATGGATTAAATGGTGCCTTGGATGTNGCAGTCAGTGCCAATGGTGAATTTGTCTACGTGGCCGGTAGTTTAGACAATGCCATTGCTGTGCTTGCTCGTACAGCGGATTCTAGTTGTCCAGCTTCTGGCATTGGTAACATGGCTACAGCAGGGCTGAATGCTGGGGTTGAAGTGAACATTGCAGCCAATGGTTTGCTCCGATTTACGTTACAAGCCACTGTGGCATCTGATGCAAGTAATACCTTNTTCAATGAAGCTGGCGTTTACAGTTGTCCTGCCGGTCATACAGGACCAATTAACAGTTGTGAAGGTGCTGAACTTGATCTTGATAACAATGTTGATTCAGATACCAATGAAATTGATGCCAATGCAGATTTGTCAATTACTAAGACAGATGGTGTGGCCCAATATGATGGCTTGTTGGGTGCGGTCAATGTGGCAGGAAACAATGAGCATATTTATATTGCGGCCCAACAAGAAAATGCCATTGGTGTATTCAGTAGAGAGATTGATGCCAATCAATCTGATTATGGCAATCTTGCCTATGTTGATTCGATGTCAAATGGCTTTGATGGTGTCTCAGGTTTNTTAGCGGTTTCTGATGTTATTTTGTCTTTAGATGGTTTAACTTTATATGCGGCTGGTGCAGGTGATAATTCTGTGGTTGCTTTCAGACGTGATGAATTATCCGGTAAATTATCATTCTTAGANAAACAGAGCAGTGGACTGTTCGGAGTTGAAGGACTGGAAGGGGTGAACGCGCTTTCACTCAGTGCAGATGGCTCTCATTTGTATGCAGCGGCACCTTTAACTGGTTCATTGACAGTGTTCAGGATTGATCAATCAAATGGTGTCAATCAAGGCCGTTTAACNTACATTCAAAAATTACAAAATGCAGTCGCTGGAGTGGGTGGATTATCTGCCATAAGTGATGTCATTGTTGCTCCTGATGATAAACATGTCTATGTGATTTCGAATACAGAAAACAGCATTTCCTTGTTCTTGAGAAATCCCAACAGTAACAGTCCGAGTTTTGGGCAGCTTAGTTATATGACCAGCTATCTGAATGGCAATGATGGCATTGGTGGTTTAGTGGGTCCTAATGAAATGATTGCAGATTCAACTGGCGCTCATGTCTATGTTTTGAGTGGCAGTGCACAATCATTGGTCGTTTTTGAACGTGATTTAATGACCGGAGAATTAACGTTCATAGAATTCAAACAAAATGGGACTTCTGATGTTGTAGGTTTAAGTGGTGCNACAGACTTAACGATGTCTTCAGATGGCATTAATTTATATGTTGCTGGGCAACTTGAAGATGCAGCGGTTAAGTTTAAGCGTGACCCAGTATTAGGTACCTTAATATTTGATCAAATCATTAAACAAGGTGATCCTTTAGGTCAGGTNGGAGAGTTTGTTAATGGTCTTGATGGTGTTTCAGGTGTGTTCCTTTCGCCGGATGGCAAACACCAATATATGGCAGCAAGAAACAGTCATGCTGTCACAACATTTTCAATTGATCAATCTGNTACGCCAGGTTTGCAAGGAGATTTGAGTTATCAACAAACATTGATTGATGGACTAGGGGGCGTGGCTCCTGGATCTGAAATCACCTACCTAATTGTGGCCAGTAATTTTGGGCCGAGTGATGCTCAACGGGTACTGGTNCNAGATATTTTCCCTGCTGAGTTTGAACAAATTAGCTATGAATGTTTTGGTAGAGANGGTGCTGTCTGTGATTCTAACCTACAGCAAGGGAATGTCAATGAAGTGGTTAATTTACCAGCGGGTTCGCGGGTCGAGATTGTTGCAACTGGGGTGATTAAAACAGATGCCACAGGCGTATTGTCTAACACGGCAACCGTAAGCACTTCACAAAATCCAGACTTTGCTATCAATGATCCCAATTTAGCTAATAATACGGCTACGGATGACAATACATTATTGTCACCCGCTGTNGATTTGATTATCACTAAAGACAATGGCTTGGTTGAAGTGATACCAGGCACACCAGTTGCCTACAACATCACGGTAACTAATGGTGCAACGGCTCATACAGCAGCACAACCTTCTGATGCTTTGGGTGTGTTGATTACTGATGTTGTTCCAGAATCTATCAGCAATGTAAATTGGACTTGTTTAGCGACACCTGAAATTGGTTTGTTAGATGATGGTGACAGCAATACCAATACCAACAACTTCACAGTTTATAGCCACTTAAATGACTATGCTGATTTGGTTGTTAGTGACAATGGATTGTTTGCCTATACATTAGGACAAGGCGCTACCGGTTCGAACTTAATCGCCTATGCCAGAGACAACAGAACTGGCGAGTTTACGGTGATTCAAACAATGATTGATGGTGACCCAGGTTTGATAGGTATGAATGGCCTGTCAGCGTTGTCCCTTAGTCATGATCAGAAAAACCTATATGCGGTTTCATCTGGTGATGATGCGTTGATTACATTCAGCCGAAATGTTTCTACAGGCTTATTAACTTTTGAAGCTGCATTGCTTGATGGTTCAGGTGGTGTCAATGGAATAGGTGGGGCTGTTGATGTTTTAGTTTCACCTGATGACCAACATATTTATGTGGCCGGTTATTTAGATAATGCCATTGCTGTATTTAACCGTAATATTGCGAATGGCTCGTTAAGCTTTGCGTCGTTGACCATCGGTGTCGAAGGTTTAGCGGGTGTTAATTCAATGGCGTTTGATGAAACAGGTTTGTTTTTGATAGCTGTTGCTAACCTCAACCAATCATTGGCTAGCTTTGATCGAAATAATTCAACCGGGGCTTTGACTCCAATTGATGTGATTCAGGATTTTCAGATTACTGGTTCAGTCTTAGATCAACCTGTAGATGTGTTGATTCAAGCTGGAAAAATTTATGTCAGTAGTTTAAGTAGTGACGCCATCAGTTTATTTGATATGGATGTAATGACTGGTGAAATTAATTACCAAAATAAAGTCACATTAGCTGCAGGCTCCGGACCAAGTAGTATTTTACTGTCGTCAAATGCCAAGCAAATGTATGTCGCTAACAGCGGATCACACAGCATTTCACTGTACCAATTGATACAAGGTGTATATCAATTGTCTGCTGTGGTATATGACACCAATTTAATTCAGGAACTAGATGGATTAAGCCGATTGGTATTCAGCCCAGATAAGCAGTTTGTTTATGCATTGAGTGATGATGATGTGGTCTTGTTACAAGTGGCGAAAGGCTCACAATGTACCGAATCAGGTCAAGGTCAACTTTCAGATGTCGCCGACATTATTTCAGGTGGGTCTGTCACATATGTATTAACCGGTGATGTGTTACCTACCGCAACAGGTCAATTAATCAACAGCGCACAAGTGGTTGTTGGAAATGACACCATTGAGCTTAATGCAGGTGACAATATAGCGACTGACTCGGATTTATTGGTACCAACGACCGATTTGAGTGTGACCAAAACTGATAACCTGTTAGAAGTTGTGGCAGGTACCACATTAGATTATGAAATTAATGTGTTCAGTTCAGGCCCAAGTAGTGTGCTAGCGACTATGGATGACGTGNTACCTATATTCCCAAGTGAAACCGCTGGATTATTGTCTGGTTCAGTTTCATGGAGTTGTGTCAGTACACAACCGATTGTCTTGAATGCCACTTATGACAGCTCACAATTCAGTTCTTTGGAAAATGCTTCTACAATTGTTATGAATGAAACTGCTGANCGGGTTTGGGTTGCCAGTGTTGATAACAATGAAGTTTCGGTGTTTAGTAAAGATTTGAATGGTACATTGGTTTTACTCAATACCATTGCTGAAGGTGATGTATTTAGCCTTGTTGAGAATGGCACCTCTGTTAATTATACTTTGGTTGATTTTGTTGGACTTTCTGCCTTGGCATTGAGTCAGGATGAAAACTTTTTGTATGTGACTGCAGAGCACAGTAACAGCTTGTTTGTCTTTAATATTGAAGACTCAGCAGCCATACAATACGTACAAACATTAACGTCTGGTACTGATGGTGTGGTCGGAATGGTTGAGCCGGTTAATTTAACTGTTGCACCTGATGATGGCGCTGTTTATGTCGCCGCCAATGGTTCTGACTCTATTACGGTATTTTCTCGAAATGACGCAACGGGTATGTTGACGTTCGTAGAACGTGTACGAGATGGTTTTGGCACCATAGTACCAGACAGTAATGTCATTATTGGTATCAATGATTTAATGGTTTCGCCCAATGGCAAACATTTATATACGGTTTCTGATTTTTCTGATGCAATCGCAATTTTCAATAGAAACACACTCACTCAAAAACTAAGCTACCAAGAAGTGGTACGTGAAGGTGATGTTCATTTGGCTGGAAATGTTCCAGGCATGGATGGCTTGCTAGATTTAGCGTTCTCTCCGAATGGTCAGTATGCATACTTTTTAGCCGCAGATGATCAGTCTATGCTTTATTTCTCACGCAATGANAGTACTGGGCAATTGGCCTATTTGAATCAATTGAAACAGGGGGATGTTGGTGTAGGGCCGATGTCAGTTCCTGGTCAAATGGCACTAACAAAAGACGGTGGGAAACTGGTAATTACAGATGTTGCCAGTTCATCTGTATCGCTTTATGAGCGTAATAACACGGATGGGTCATTGACTTTGGAAGATGTATTCAGCAATGATGCTGCTGGAGGCGGATTGATGAACAGTCCTAGTTCAGTCACCATGGACAATACCAATGTGTTGGTATTAAGTCCTTTGAGTCATTCTTTAACCACCTTGCGCTTAGTTGCTGATGCGGAATGTCCTGTGTCTGATGGAATTGATGATCATGTTAATGTGTTGTATGAAATGAACCCAAGTTCATCTGCTGCTACATTAATCGCAGCTACGGTCCATCCTTCCGCTCGAGGTACTTTAACCAATACAGTCAATATGAGTGTTCCTCTGGGATCTGTCGATTTAGATGCGCTTAATAGCACAGCAACAGATACTACAGTGATTACGATAGACACTGATGTTTCAGTGGTTAAGACCGGCCCAACGGATGTTATTGCGGGTGAATTTATTCAGTATCAAATCGTATTGGCCAATACTGGACCATCAGATGCACTGGATGTTCAGCTTATCGATGACATGGACAATGTATTGTTAAATGCGGAATGGACATGTATCGCAACTGGTCGGTCAGTTTGTAGTCACAGCGATGGATCAGGTGATATCAATGAAACCATTAATGTAACGATTGATGGTACGGTTACTTTTGTTATTGATGCTTTGGTTGATCCGAGTTACTTTGGTACTTTGGTGAATACCGCAGAAGCGGTGGTCTTTGAGGAGGGTTTTCCAACTGANAGAGATCCACTGAACAATGTCTCAACAGTAACCACCAATGTAACACAATTGGTTGATTTGGTAATCAATAAGACTTTAACAACTGCCAATGTGACAGCAGGGCTACCGGTGTCTTATGAAATTATGGTCAGCAATTTAGGTCCAAGTGATGCAGCCAATACTACAGTCACTGATTTGGCCCAAAGTACAATTGCCAACTTTGCCTGGACTTGTGTTGCNGATACAGGGGTGACTTGTCAATCCAGTGGCACAGGTGATTTGGTTGATCTTATTTATTTGCCGGTTAACAAATCAGTGGTCTATTATATTACTGGGGATGTNCCATCTTCCGCGACAGGTGATCTTATCAACACAGCCACTGTGTTTGTAGCGGCTCCAGTTGATGAAGATGAACTGGACAATAACGTTTCATCCACAGATGATCCCATTCAGGTTGTCAGTGATGTACAGCTGACAATANACGACAGTCTTGATCCTTATGATCCTGATTCTTTAGATTCATTGCANCTTTATGTCAATGTAATTAATTATGGACCTTCGGATGCCAGAGATGTCCTAACAGTCACCAATGTACCTAATGTGGCAGAACAGATTCAATTTGAGAATAACAGCTCAGATTGTGATCTTATTATCTATGGCTTGTTCTGTGAAACCAGTGTATTACAGCCTGGTGAACAAGAAAACACGGTTGTTAATATGCGACTTATAGCCAATACGCCCAGTTCCGTCAATACCAATGCTGAAGTCACTTCATCTACCTTTGATCCTAATCTGAGTAACAATGAAGTCGTTGAAAACACCCGCTTAGAAACGGGTATAGATATTACTATCAGCAAATCAGATGAAATGGAAGAGTCAGAACCAGGGGCCTGGTTAGAATACACCATTATTCTTGAAAACAAAGGCTCGGTTGATGCAGGTGATGTGATTGTAGATGAACAATTGCCAGCCAGTCTGATAAATGCCAATTGGAGCTGTGAAGCCTTTGATGGTGCTGCTTGTATTAATGTTGATGAGAACCTCATAACAGGCGGAGCAAACATGCCAGCTGGTTCATTGGTGGTATTCACTTTAGTGGCACAAATTGATCCTATTTTGGCGGATATGTCTGAAACCCATGTCACCAACACAGTAGAAGCTGTGTTAGTCAATGGCACGGATTACAACACTTCGAATAATGTGGCGTCTGATTCAAACCTCTTGATTTATTTTATATTCAAGAATGGTTTTGAGGAGTTACTCTAATGAATAAATTTATTGTATTGCTTTTAATGCTTTTATCAGGGGTTTTCGGGTGGTTTGTGGCTAAGCACTTACCACTTGAAAGTACACCAAGTTTAAACTCCAATATATTGGCAATCATTGATGGTGATGTGATTACTAAGGATGAATTCATTGAACAAATGACGCTGAGAGGTGGTAACAGGCCAGGACAATACCATGACATCAAGCAGCGAAAATTTCTGTTGGATTTTATGATCAACCAAAAGTTAATGATGAATGATGCCGAAGATAAGGGTATCAATGAAAATGATACGGTACAGAGACTTTATCGCAAAGCCACCATCGATAAATACTTGGATGAAGTGCTCGAAAGTAAAGTTGATGCGGTTAAGGTTTCAGAATCAGAAATCAAACGGCATTTTGAAGAAAATTATAGTGTCTATGAAAAACCAGCCAGAAAACGAGCTGCAGTCATCTTTAAAGCAACCAATGCTCAGACCACTGCTGAAGAAAAAGCAACGATTAAGCAATCCTTGTTAGCGGTTAAGTCTTCAGTCAGTGAATTGGATAACAATACCTATCACTTTGGTGATTTGGCTTTAAAGCATTCTGATGACCGAGCTTCGAAGTACCAAGGTGGTGTCATCGGTTGGTTTATTGAAAATCCAAATCGCGCCTATAAATGGGACAGGAGTGTCATTAAAGAGTTGTTTAGTTTGGCTGAAAACGGTGACGTTTCAGATGTGGTTGAAACCGATCAGGGATTGTTTTTAGTTAGGTTGGTGGCTTCAGAAAGTGTCCATGCAAAATCCTTGGCTCAAGTGTCTAGTGGTATAAAAAAACAACTGCTAAAAGTGAAACAAGATCAAGTTAAACGAGACTTTATTAATTCTTTAATAAGCAATTCTTCTGTAGAAATTAATGAAAATTTATTGGCGCAAATTGAACCCATAAGTCCAATCAAACGCAACTCCGATCGCAAACCACCCGCACTACCAACTGGCGCTGGAGATCAACAATGAACACCATCAAAACTCGCATCAATGAGAAAAACACCATGAATAATTATCCAAGCACTTCAAGACATAATGGCATGAAGCAACAAACACTTGATTGTCGTCGAGTTTTGTTAATCTTACTTATGTTGAGCTACTTTCAAGTTGCTTTTTCAGGCACAGCTGTCTATCAACAAACAATTACATTAAAACCAGGTTGGAATTCAATCTATGTTGAATTAGAGCCAACCAACAATCAAATTGTTGATATCTTTTCGGGTATTCCGGTTGAAAGTGTTTGGCGTTGGTTACCCAAAGGGTTGGGTAAAGATTTTGTGGTAGACCCTGCCGAAGGCTTATTGAGCGTGGATGGTTGGTATGGGTATTTTCCAGAACCGAGGCCTGAAGCCTTTTTAAGTAATTTATACACCATTTCAGCCAATACACCGTACTTGGTTAAGTTGGATGGCAATGTCAATAAAACGATTACAATTTCTGGCAAGCCTATATTNCGTAAAAAGAAATGGACAACTAATGGATATACCTTAACAGGGTTTCCATTTATAGCTGGCAGTGAGCCCAGTTTCGGTGATTTTTTTGCGACTTCAAAAGCACATAATAATCAACCTATTTATCGCTTGACCCAACAAGGCCAATGGCAATTGGTCGCTAACCCNTATCTTGCATCAATGAATTCAGGGGAATCATACTGGGTTTACACCGAAGGTACTTCACAATTTCAGGGGTTAATCAATGTAACCGTCGAACAGGGGGAGTCTATTGAGTACAGGGCTGCATTCACAGAGATAGATATCATTTTATCCAATTTAAGTGATGTGCCCAATTACATGAGTATAAATCGTGTGAATGGCAANTCTATGCCGATGAAATTTTTAAATGTTGATCCAGAAACAGGCGAAGAGGCCTGGCCAAATTTACCCAATGTAAAAGTATATGAAGTACAGCCAGGAGAGGATCGGATAGTCACATTGGCTGTTGACCGTGCAAATTTCCTTGAAGAGCGAATGGAACAAGTGTTATCAGTAACCAACGAGCAGGGGGGGAAAGTGATGATACATGCCGGGGCCAATACCATTCAGCCTTTAGCTATTCCTGCCAGAATCAGTCAAAAAATGAATTTTAAGGGTATAAGTTCGATGGAAAGTTATGCTGGCCTTTGGATAGGTACCGCCCGAGTTCGTGGTGTCAGCGAGGCACAAACAGGCGGTGTTACTCCTGAAGAAGTTGGAAAGCCGTTTTCAATCAGGGTGTTGATGCATGTAGATGCCACAGGACAAGTTAAGTTAATTAAAAACGTGGTTCAAATGTGGCAGGATGGCACATATTCGACCAGTGCCAATAACCCTGATTATGTCGAAGTTGATGTGCCTGGGTACTATGTTTTGTTAACCAATGATTCATTGATTCCAAATTACTCTGGTATTACCAGAAGAAGTGGTCAGTCGGCGGGTGTCAGGTACAGTTCAATAGGCTATGATTTTACCGGTGATGACATCTTAATGAATGGGGAGTTTGCCCTTAATAACTCAGTGACTGTTAGTTTGTTGATTGATCCTGAAATGCCAACCAATCCATTCAGACATAAATTTCATCCTGATCACGATAATTTGGACCCTCAATATTTAAACTTTAAACAAGAAGCGTTTCAAGTAACTAGAGAAATGGAATTTTTCTTTACGCNAAACAACCCCAAGTATCCAGATGTGGCAGACCCGCCAGGATGGGGTGCAGAAGAAATGGGTGGCATATTCAGAGAGACGTTGATTGGTTTACATAAGAACGCAATCTTTGTAGAAGGTGATTTTAGACTTAAAAGAATTGCATCGACTGCAGTTTTAAATCAATAAGGTGAATATGATGAAATTAAATATATTTAAAAATAAAATTAAAACCAATGTGTTTGCCTTTCTGATTTTCCTACTTTCAGCGCCAACTTTGCATGCCGCATGGCCTTCGGGTGGTGGTGGTCCAAGCGATGAAAATGCAGTTGAAATAGTGACTTCCGAAAGTGGTGCAACTTATACCGTTGGCCAATTTCAAGGGACCGCTGTATTTGGAGACTATGAACTAAATAGTGCGGGGTTGAACGATGTTTATGTCTTGAAAATCAATCCAAATGGATCAGTTGCTTGGGCGGTTAAAGTCGGTGGGTCTTCAGAGGACATCGCGTCAGGAATTGCTGTTGATGCTGCTGATAATGTATATATAGCGGGTTCATTTTATGGGGTCAGTAGCTTTGGTGGCCTTGACTATACTGCGCCCTCTGGTTACCGACATGGCTTTATTGCAAAATTCGACTCAAACGGTGGTTTTGTTTGGTCTAAACATATGGACAGTGGATCAAACAACAGTGCAACCACTGAAATTGAAACCATTGAAGGCAATGGTTCGATGGTGCCTCCAATAGAAGGCTCTGTTTATGTATCAGGGTTTTATGAAAATGGGATGACGCTGGCAGGTAAATCCCTGAATACCAATAATGCGGCAGTGGCCAATAATTCTGAGTTGTTTATTGCCAGGTTTCAACATGATGGAGACATACAATGGGCTGTGGACCGGGGAGCCAATTCAACATTTGGTGAACGCACCACTGGCATGGAAGTGGATAACAATGGTCGCATCTACATGATGGCTGAAAGCAGTCAACAACAAACATTCATCAGTGAGAATTTCAATGGTGTAGCAAACAACAGCAAACCTTCTGGCTGGGGTGACAATGGACTTGGCGATTGTGCTTTGGGTGCAAAAGACTCAACATTTCCTGGTAACAATTCTAGAAAACTGAGCTTCAATGGTGGTTATCGACGTATTGATACTCCAGTACAAAACATGTCAAATGTGGCAGGGCTTAGGTTGAGTCTGGGGGTATATGAAGGCAAAGACACCACATATAAAGTGGTTGTTCCATCCTTTTGTTTTCCTACTACCAATGGAGGGATAGTTTGTATTCCAGCGGTCGTAGAACCTGATCAATACATCAACAGTGAAGATACAGANGGCGGCGAGGATTTTGATATTTCGTATAAAAATTCAAGCGGTAGTTATACCCGATTAGAACGTTTTTATGGTGGTGGTAGTCGACCAGATTTAAGCAGGGCTTATGTATTCGATGAAGATGCTTTTCATCCAGGCTTTCATCTCAGGTTTGAACAGACCACAGGCAGTGGTGGTTGTTATGATTATTGGCACATTGATGATGTTGGCTTAAACGCTCAGTTAAAACCCGATAACATCGCCTTTGAAATGACCAATACTTTATTGGGAGAGGGTATTGATCCAGTTTTCGGTTCTGTAGTTAATATCAGCCAAAACATAACCGTTAATGACATGGTTTATGACGAGGTCAATGACAATCTGGTTATTTCTGCTACCAACAATTTCAGTAACACAGCTTATTGTCGCACCACTTTACCTAAAGGCGCATTTGTAGCCAGTTTAGACATGTCAAATGCATTGCCGTTTTATTGTGGATGGGTACGCCATGCATCCGAAGAAACTGATTCGACTGGTGGCGGTGTGACCTTGGATGATTTAGGGAATATATACCAAATTGGTACATTCACTGGAGACATGACCATTGCGGTAGATAACCAATGTTCTGGTAATCCAGCGGTTGATGAGACCATCATCAGTACTGGTTATAATCCTACAAATCAGGAAAATAAGTCTGATGTATTTGTGAGTTCATATAATTCAGCTGGTGTTGCGTGTTGGCTAACGGGTGGCGATTATTTTGACGAAACAGATTCCTATCCAGCCATCATTGGTGAAATTGAAGCTGAGACCGGAGTCGATGTTTCAAGCAATGGCTTGTCAGAAATTTATATCACCGGTAATTTCGAATCCAGTATTGTTTTTGGTCTTGAGGAACGGTTCAATGGCTTAGGTGGAGATGACATCTATATCCAAAGATGGGGTACTGATGGTAGACCCTTTCAAGTTGAAACTTGGCCAGTTGGGGTGGCGTTGAACGCACCGACTAATGCAGAATTAAATAACGTGACATTGACACCTGATTTTTATCGAGAAGGGGTTAAAGTAGATGCAATAGCACAAAAATTATTTTATTGGGCGGGTCCTGTAAATGGTCAGCCGGCTCGGTTAATTCCGCTACAACCTTTTGATGAAATTGAGGTTCATTGGCGCATTGATGGTAGATTGGCGGGTGACGCCGAAAGGATCATTACTTCAGGAACAGCAAATTGGCCAAGCCGCATTTGTGGTGATACTGATGAAGAATCCGGAACGTTGATATTGGACGAATGTTATCAAATCCACATCTCAACAGCACCCGTTGAAATTGAACCAGCTTCTGGCGATTACTTGTTGTTTGATTTGGCTTATGCAGGTGGCTCAGCAGCCGTTGAAAACCGAGTCTTTAATAACATGACTTCAGGATTTTCGACTTTGGTTTATATCAATGGTCCTGCTCCAGATGTGACTCAATACCCAATGGAGTTTGAAGTGGTAAGAACAGTGCCTTTCGCGTCTGTACCAAGATTTAAAGATGCGGTACCTTGGGTCATCGGTACCAAAGTGGAAGATGATTATCACAATGAAATTGGTAGAACCGGTTATGTTCTTGATACTTTGGCATTTTATGATGGTGTAGGTACCAGTGCTGCCTATAATCGCGGAGCGAGAACTGGACAAATTATTCCGGTCAATCGAATCGAATCTTCTCGGCCTCAAGATGTCGGTCGTGAATTAACTGTGGCTTGGTATCGCAGTAACATCAGAGGTGTATACTGGGCAGACAAAGCGGTCAGGTATGATCCAAAATGGCCATTTGATCCAGATAAAATCATCATTGCCAGTCAACAAGGTGGTGAAGTTTTGGGGCAAGAGCCACTTGATCCTCTGAACTTTCCTTCAGTGTCTTTGTATATTCAAGACGATCCATTGTTACCCGGTTTTAACCCGAATGATGAGCATGCAATATTTGCCCCATCAAACACAGGTTCAGGCGTAGAGTCGGTATTTGCTTTGCGGTCAGATTTTGGTAGTAAATTAAATGGAGATGACAGNTCATCTTCAGACCCATATGTTTTGGTTAAATACTATGATGAACTGGCTCTTGAATGGAAATTCAGGATTTACGAAGTGATGGCAACTGGTGCAGGCTTTAATAATTTCCAGTTCACNGGTGTTGCAGCAACGACTGTTTCGCCACCTTACCCCGTTAGGTTGTTACCAGGCTGTTCAGAAAGTAAGGCAGTGGGGCAAGCAGCCGGTGAACAACCACCACCGCCGTTTTTCCAAGATTACAAGGCACAAATTTGGGCCAAGTCTTCGGGCAGTGGTGAGTTGATGTATTACTATCCATTACAACCTGGCTTTTTCTTTGATCTTGATAACAATGATATTCAAGATGACATTGATAATGATGGCGAACCAGATGTAGATTCTACTTGTGTACCCTGGTTAGCCAGGTTGTCAGAATCAGAAGGAGGTACCGCCAACCCAACTGATCCAATCAAAGTCAGATACGACATCACATGGCCAACAGATGTACCACAATTGGTTATCGGTGAAACTTTATTGACACCTAAACGAGGTTTGCCAAATATCAAAGACCAAGCAGCTGTTGAAGTTGTCTATGATGACTTATATAACTCACTGTCAGAACCTTTGCCCTCGGATACCTTGGCGCAAATGATTGATCCATTGTCTCCAAGATTTGTGTATCTAGATGATATACCTGAGGCGGTTGCCAGTGAATTAGAAACCACTGGATTTAAGTCAATCTTAGGTTCAGCAGATGGTTCGGTTAAATTGTCAGCTGCAGTTAATAAACGCATCAGCTTTGATCCGTTGAATAAAAAACTACTATTCAAGGGGCTGTTTGACCCTACGGTAGCGGGTGAACCGTTGTTGATACCTAATGTAATCTCCAAAAATGACCGCGTTGAACTGAAAAAATTGAATGGAGGTGATGGTTCTGAAGAGTCAGGTTTNCTTGGAAACTGTGAAATTGATTCTTCATGTACTTGGGACCAAGCGATTGAAGCTTTATTTAGGTTCACCAGAAACCCAAATAGGATTGAAAGAATTTGTACCAGCTCCCAAATTATAGATGGCATTCGAGTTTGTCAGGCATCAAACCCTGTAACAGAAGACGATGTGTTGATTGGATTTCAAGATGCCAACAATGACTATGTGCTTGAACCTTTTCAAGCTGTAGGTATAGCTGGTGCTCTAACTGCTGGCTCAGCACAAGGCAGTGGGTTTATGACCATTGCATTCAACAATGACCCTTCTTTAACACCTTTGCCGGTCAGCTTAAATATNATTAGAGTTGATTGTTTGATTTCGCCACCACCTCCAGCAATCGCTGATATTACCAAGCCTTATCAAGGGCAGATTCAAGTGATCGCGCCAGAAAATATTTTTGATGAGCAAATTGTATTGCGACACAGTGGTGATTTTGGTGGTAATCCAGATGCCTTAGAATTTGAGTGGTTTTTCCATCCAGATGATGATGGCACACCACCATCTCCTTTACCGAATCCTGCCAATGGACAACTCAATGGATGGATTAAACTCCCTGTTGACGAACCATTGGGTGCCAACGAAATTACGATTTCAGGGGCTAATATTCAAACTTTNTCGGACAATTGGTATGTTGCCAGATACCGTGGTTTACCCGCATGCGCTAATACCTCNGAGTGGAGTTTATGGGCTGGACAACCCGGTGGAACGCCACTTGATGAACGCGCCCAATTTGCTGCAGGCTGGGTCAAACGAGTACTTAGTCGACTGACTCCATTTGAAGCCAGGGTACAGAATTTTGCACAGGCTGCAACCAATAATTATGCCAGTATGTTAATTCAATTAGGTAAGCGGTATGAAGGTGATATCGCCATGAATAACGACCCAGATAACTTAAATAATATTGGCTTGATTGAGGCTTACACGACAGTGATGAAAAGAGCGATGTCGTTGAGTGTAGATTCGACGCCTCCGGTTAATTATGGCCCCGCCAATAAAGCCATTTTATTGGTGGCTTCGAGATTGGTTGATTTTTATACCTTGTTAGGAAATGAAGCCTATGCCGATGCACAAGATCCGATGATTGGTCTTAGCACGGAAGGTGGTACATTTACGCTGGCTCCGACCATCTTTAATTTTCAAAATCAATTAGATTCTTTGTTGTCAGAAGAACTGAGTCTGTTGCGCGGAAGAGATGACAGCCAGTCGGCAGTTACGGCACAGCCTGCCTACAATCGATTGTTGTGGAACTTCACCACCGGCGATGGTGAAGTGGCTTATGCCCTTTCGTATAATATTTATGATGTGAATGACACTGGTGTTATCGACGAGTTTGATGCCAAGATTCAATACCCTCAGGGCCATGGTGATGCTTGGGGCCATTATTTAACGGCCACAGATATCTATTATGATTTGTTGCGACATCCATTTTATACTTGGGAAGCCAAGGCTGAAGCTATTTCAATAGCTGGACAGCCAACACAGGTAGACTTTTTGGATGAAAGGCAGTTTGTCGAAACTGCTGCAGCCAAAGCCAGGGTAGGGGCTGAAGTGGTTGATTTAACCTACCGCGCCGCCTATGTTGAAGATCCATCTGGACAATACCAAGGGTATGTTGACAGTGACACAGATCGAGCGTGGGGTGTCAGTGGATGGGCCAGAAGAGCCGGTATGGGGGCCTATTTTGACTGGGTGACCGCTAATTCGATTATTCCAGCGGAAGACAATGATCCAGATCACCAGGGTATTGAGAAGATTGAGCGTAAAAACATTTTGGGCTTGAATGAAATAATCACTCATTTTGTTGATATCCAAGGACAAATTGATGAAGCAGATCGTGGCTTGAACCCTTTGGGTCTAGCCAGCGGTGTGGTGCCATTTGATATTGATCCAGACGCTGTTGATCGAGGCGAAACTCACTTTGAACAAGTTTATGAAAGGGCTGAAGAAGCCATGACTAATTTGATTGATGTGTGGGATTTCGCCAATCAAATTACCAATATGATGCGTCTTAACCAAGACAGTGTTGAAGACATATCTCGAGATGCGAGATTCAGTGAAAATGACTTCAATAACAGAATGATTGAAATATTTGGTATGCCTTATGACGATGACATAGGAGCTGGAGGGACTTACCCTGACGGTTACAGTGGTGCTGATATATACCATTACATGTATATAGATTCACCTGCATTGGCGGGTACCGAATTTGATTTCAGTTGTACGGAAATAGACAATGATGGNAACTGTTCAGGTTATGATCCCAGCAATAACACCATTGGTGTGGTTAAAGAGTTTACCGGTTCATTCACTCCAGCTTCTGGAGGAATTAACTTCTTTGATCTTGGGCCAGCTGCTGCTAACGCGCCACAACCCGGTCAAGGTTGCGATGACAATGCATTAGGTAGTGGCTGTGCTTTGGGTGAATTGGATTTATCTGATTCATTGGAAGTTAAATACAGAACAGTTGAGTCAGCTGACTTAGGTTTTGCTTTTGCTAAACCAGAGTCTTGGACAGGTTCAAGGCGTGCTGTTGGTAAATTGCAGGAAATTCAAAATGAAATGGTTCAAGCCAGAGTCAATGTCCGAAAAGCAATGATCGAATATGATATTTTGCGCCAGGATGTGGCCGATGCAATCGATGGTTTACAAGCCACCTTTAATATCACTGAAAACACCATGGATATAGCCAATGATGCCAGCAATGAAATTCAAAGGCTGTCAGATTGGGCATTTGGTTTGAATACAGCAGCCGCCGTCGGACATATGGCCGCAGAAGTGGTTGATGAGGTCTTTTCTGAAGCAGCAGAATGTGTTCCAAGGAATACCATTGTAGGTCTTGCTGGAGGGGGGGACTTTTTATCAGGTGTGGTGTGTGCTGTCGAAGCGGGTGGTACTGCCACTGCTTTTGCTATTGATAAAGTGTCTGATGGTTTGGAAATTGCAGCCAGTGCAACAGAGTTTGCTGCCGAAAAAGTAGCATCTGCTGCAGAAGATCGAATAGTTCTGAATGAAAATACTTTAGAACTTTATGACGTTGCTGGTGAAATTGGCGCGTTGGTCAGAAAAGAGCCAGCACTTAGAGCNGAGATATATGCCAGGGCTGAAGCGGCTCAACAGTTGATTGGTAAGTACAACACCACTTTAACCCAAGGTCTACAAGTCATGGAACAACTGGCTTCTTTCAGAAGACAAGGTTCTGCAGCCATTCAAGAGTACCGGTATGAAGATATGGCATTCCGTATATTCAGGAATGATGCATTACAGAAATACCGTGCAGCCTTTGATCAGGCCGCCAAGTATGTGTATTTAGCAGCTTCTGCTTATGATTATGACACCAATTTGTTAGGTACTGATGCACAAGGTGGACAAAGTTTCTTAACCGATATTGTTCGTGAACGTTCGATTGGTCAAATCTTGAACAATGCACCGGTTGCAGGTTCTNGAGGTTTGGCTGACCCAATGGCCAGAATGAAGCTTAATTTTGATGTGTTAAAAGGCCAAATGGGCTTCAACAATCCACAGGTTGAGACCAATAGATTCTCCTTGAGGTATGAACTTTTCAGGATTGCTGATGATGAAAGTTCAGATGATAATTGGCGTGCACTGTTAGAGGACAATCGGGTTGATAACCTNTGGGATATTCCTGAGTTTAGGCGTTATGCACGACCTTTTGCCGATGAAAGCGCAGGACCTCAGCCGGCNATTGTGTTGACNTTTAATACTTCAGTGTTGTTTGGCTTGAACTTCTTTGGTAATGAATTAGGCCCTGATGACAGTGCTTACGATTCAAGTCAATTCTCAACCCGAATTCGTGGTGTGGGGACCTGGTTTGAGGACTATGCTGACTTGCCATTGGCCAATACGCCACGGATGTATTTATTCCCAGTGGGNCCAGATATGATGCGCTCTCCTGCGGCTGATAATTTCAGTGTCAGAGAATGGCAAATTTTGGATCAAACCATTCCAGTTCCATTACCGTTGGGTGCCAATGATTTAGATAGATTCGATTGGTTACCATCGATTGATAACCAAATTGGTGATTCAACACAAATCAGAAGGTATTCTCAATATTTAGCTCACCATTATTCAGAGCCATTTGATAACAGTCAAATCGTGACCAGTTCACGTTTAATTGGTCGTTCGGTTTGGAATGGTAAATGGGTGATGATCATTCCAGGAGCCAGCTTCTTGAATGATCCGGATGATGGCCTGGATACATTTATTAATGGGCAGTTAATCCCAGGAGGCGGNGGAGATCGAGATGGCAATGGTGTCAGTGATATTCACTTATTCTTCACAACTTATTCATACTCAGGAAATTAATCATGAAAAATTATATAAAAGTAATTTGCTTAAGTCTGATGTTATTCCTGGTACCTTTGGATGGCGAGGCTAAATTGTCACAGCCTGATTATGTGTTATATGGAACCGCAACCTGGTTTGGTGGGCCGTTGGCCAGTGAATCAGAGGTGTCAATATACCTAAATAATCAGTTGTTAACGGTGGCTAAATATTCAATGGGCCAAGATTCAAATTTAAATGGTTTGTATGCCCTGCGAATTCCGATGGATAACAATGACCCCAGAACCTTTGGTAAAGCCCGTCCAGGTGATCCCGCNTCTATTTATATTGATGGTAACTTGGTTGCTGATGTCTTGGTCGGTGATTATGGTATTGCTGAAAGGCTAGATATTGATCCTATTCATTTAGCTGATGGTGCTTCTGTGATTAATATTTCACCAGGTTCNGTGACAGAAGGGGACGGCGGTCAAGTTAACCTGAACATGACGATTACTTTGTCAAGCAATGCTGAAACGAATGTTTCAGTCGACTGGCAAAATATTGATGGTACAGCCATTGGCGGTGATGCCTGTGATTTTGATGTGGATTATTTAAACAGNGCAGGTACAGCAACAATTCCAGCCGGTCAATTGCAGACACAAATCAGTATTCCAGTNTGTGGCGATACATTGATTGANCTGAGTGAAACATTTGACATTATTNTNTCTAATGCGCAAAACGGTATCATTCAATTTGATCGAGGAGTGGCTACTATTTTGGATAATGATGGACAGCCTGAACTCAAGGGGTTTGATATGGTGGTTTTTGAACCGACTTCGGGTGTTTTGACCGAAGCCTTCGAGTTCAAATTGTCACGAGCTTATGAGCAGGAAATCCGGGTCAATTACCAAACAGTGGGTGGTACTGCCACTGCCAATGTGGATTTCACTTCTCGCAGTGGACAGCTTGTTATTCCAGCCGGAGTAACCAGTGTGTCGGTTAATGTAGATTTTCTGGCCGATGGCATCAATGAAGATTTGGAAAGTATGTCGTTGGTGTTAAGTAACCCAGTTAATGCAACCTTGGTTTATTCAGAGTTGTCAGCCTTTATATTGGATTCTAATAAAGAAGAACAGACCATAGAAAATGGCAGTGTGACCAGTGAGGATGTTCCTGATTTAATTAGCCCATCGGACGTTCAGTTCAGTCCTAATGGAAAACATGTCTATGTGTCAACCTTAGCGGCAGGCGGTAGCCTTCTGCGGTTTGGTTTTGATAATGGTATCTTAACTCATCAAGAGAGCATTAACTCAACAACGGCTGGGTTTGAGTCCGGCTTATTTGGTCTGATCAGGGACATAACTCTAACGCCCGATGGTCGTTTTATGTATGCGGCAGCCAGTGGTGACCAAGCCTTGATGTCAATTCATCGCGATGATTTGACTGGGCAGTTGAGTTTAACGCAAACCATTGAAAATAGAACGCCCGATGACATTGGACTTGATGGCGTTTATGGTTTAACCATCAGTCCTGATGGTTTGCATCTATACGCCGTGGGTAGCCAATCTGACAGTTTGATTGCATTTGAGATTAATTCAAGTGATGGCAGTTTGAGTCACCTTGAAACTGAGTTTCAGGGTGTTGATGACCCCAACGATTCCGGGCCGCCGGTGAGCTTTATGGACAGACCTCTTGATGTGGTGGTTAGTCCCGATGGTTTACAGGTTTTTGTGACTTCTGATTTTTCATCTTCGTTGTCGGTATTTAATCGAGATGTGGTTACTGGCTTGTTGACTTTTCAAGAGTCATTTAAAGATTCAGTTTCAGGAATATCTGGTTTAGGCGGAGCGACAGGCGTTTCTATTTCTAATGACAATCGACAAATTTACGTGCTGGGTCGCGCCGTTGACTCAATTGCAAGGTTTTATAGATCAAATACAGGGGTCATCAGCTTTAAAGGCGTGATTTCACAAGCCAACGATGATTTTATTGGTCTGGATTCACCAACAGCCTTACTTATGAGTCATGATGACAGTCGATTGTATGTGTTGGGTTTTGATGATTCTACACTGGTAACTTTCGATCGAAACCAAGACAGCGTTGATCTTAATTACGGACATATTTCTTTTGCGGATATAGAGCAAGATGATGTTAATGACATTGAGTCTATGGCTGGTCCTGTTGCATTGGACTTAGATTCAGCTGGTCGTTGGATACTGGTGGCAGCCGGTGTTGATAATGCCATTGAAATATTTAACACACATTTAGGTGATTTGATTTATGCCAATGGATTTGAACAGTAATTGATAAGTGACTGTTAACCAGTGGTTGTGAAAAGCTGGCGAATCGTCGGCTTTTTAAGGCTACTAAACATGGTTGTNNTTGAGCGCTATGGAGACAGCGATTGATCAATGTTATTTATTGTTAATATGTCAAAATCAAGTTTCAATCAAATTCTTAATCAGGTTAGAATGCATTGTATTTAAGCAAAATACTAAAATGGCTGACGACAATCAAGAATGGCTTAACAGTTTGAGGGCTCAAATTGATGACATTGATTCCAACATTCAATCGCTGATCTCAAACCGTGCTCAAATCGCAAATGAAGTGGCNCAAAGCAAAGCAAAATCTGACACAGGCGGTTTCTATTATCGACCTGAACGTGAGGCGCAGGTACTCCGAGCTGTCAAACAAAGAAACAACGGCCCATTGTCTGATGAGTCCTTAATCAGATTGTTTAAAGAAATCATGTCAGCTTGTTTGGCTCAACAGAAGCCGTTAAATATTGCTTTTTTGGGGCCAGAAGGTACATTTTCTGAAATGGCTACCTATAATTTTTTTGGTCATTCAGTCAAAGCCATGCCGGAGTCTACCATAGATCAAGTCTTTGCAGAGGTGGAAGCGGGTGTGGCAGATTTTGGTGTGGTTCCTATCGAAAATTCAACCGAAGGGGCTGTGAACAGTACACTTGATATGTTCATTGGATCTCCTTTGAAAATATGTGGTGAAATTGATTTGCCGATTCATCATAATTTAATGTCAAAACAGGCTTTGCTTAAGGACATCAATGTGGTTTATTCGCATCGACAATCACTGGCTCAATGTCGTTCTTGGTTAAGGGCACATGCGCCACAAATTGAAACGGTGGCGGTGAGTAGCAACGCAGAGGCGGCAAGAAAAGCCTCGTTNAATCAGCATGCTGCAGCCATTGCAGGAGAATCTGCTGCGGTGATGTATGGTTTAAATATTTTGCATTCTGACATTGAAGACCAGGCTGATAATGCCACCCGATTTTTGGTTATCGGTAAACAACTACTGAACAAAAGTGGCGATGATAAGTCATCATTGATGGTGGCTGGTAAAGATGAGCCAGGTGTTTTATTCCAAATATTAAAGCCTTTGAATGATCATGGTGTCAGTATGAAACGGATTGAATCTAGGCCTTCAAAAAAAGGCAAGTGGGATTATGTTTTCTTTATTGANGTTGAAGGCCATGTTGATGATGACAACCTATCTCTTGCTATAGCTGAAATGCGAAGGTTTACTTCAAATTTAAAAGTACTCGGTTCTTACCCCAAGTCAGTTTTAAACTGAACTGCAATTTAATGAAAAGTTAATTCAGTTGTTGTATAATTGCGCGCGCTCATTAAGGGCGTGAATCCAATTTAAATTCACTCTAATTCCTTCAAACTTTAGCANCATCGGATTGGTGCAANTCTTAATATTTGAAGGGGGACACATTTGATTCATCACAATTGAATCTTTCAAATTAACCAAGAAAACAGCTGTCACACAGCCGTTTGAATGAGGACTAAACATGAATATTTTTGAGACCATTGATAAGACAGAACATGAAGAAGTTGTTTTTTGTCATAACAAAGATGTGGGATTAAAAGCCATTATTGCCATTCACAATACAGTACTGGGCCCTGCGCTTGGTGGTTTGCGTATGTGGCCATACAAAACAGAACAAGAAGCCTTGAATGATGTCTTGCGTCTTTCCAGAGGAATGACTTATAAGGCGGCGGTTTCTGGATTAAATTTAGGTGGTGGCAAGTCGATAATCATTGGTGATCCTAAAACAGACAAATCTGAGGAGTTATTCCGAGCGTTTGGTCGTTTTATGGATTCATTGGGTGGACGTTATATAACTGCAGAGGATGTGGGTATTGATGTTAATGACATGGAATATGTGTTTCAAGAAACTGACAATGTAGTGGGTGTACATCAGGTACATGGCGGTTCAGGTGACCCTTCTCCATTTACTGCTTATGGCACCTACCAAGGTATAAAAGCCAGTTTAGAGAAAAAGTTTGGTAACCAAAATGTAGGCGATTACAGTTACGCGGTTCAAGGTGTCGGTCATGTCGGCATGGAGCTGGTTAAGTTACTGCACAAAGACGGTGCGAAAATTTTTGTTACAGACATTAATGCCGAGTCGGTTCAACGGTGTGTAGATGAATATGGTTGTGAAGCTGTCGGCTTGGACGATATTTATGATGTCGATGCCAATGTCTATTCACCTTGTGCTTTAGGCGCAACCATCAATGATGAAACCATCAATCGATTTGGTTTTGATATCGTTTGTGGCAGTGCCAACAACCAATTGGCGGAAACCCGTCACGGTGACGAACTTGAACAAAAAGGCATGATATATGCGCCGGATTATGCGGTAAACGCAGGTGGCTTGATGAATGTATCGATCGAACTGGAAGGTTATAATCGTGAACGTGCGATGCGCATGACTCGAAATATTTATTACAGCATCATCAAAATTTTTGAAATTGCAGAAAGAGATGGTATTGCAACTTGGAAAGCCGCTGACAGAATGGGTGAGGAACGAATCCAAAAAATGGGCCGGGTTAAATTGCCATTCATGTGCCAAAAGAATGTTAAATTTTCTGGACGCTCAAAAAACGGTAACGCCTGATGAACATTGATGTGCAAATGTCTGAAGAGCTCGAACTGTTAAGAGACACGGTTCGAAAATTTACCGCGGAAGAAATTGCGCCCAGGGCTGAGCAAATTGATCGAGATAACCTGTTTCCAGCTGATTTGTGGCAGAAGATGGGTGATTTAGGTCTGCTCGGGATGACTGTGCCTGGTGAATATGGTGGCTCTGAAATGGGCTACCTTGCACACTTACTGGCAATGGAAGAAATTTCTCGTGGTTCAGCCTCTGTTGGTTTGTCTTATGGTGCCCATTCGAATTTATGTGTGACTAATTTATATAAACATGCCACTGAAGTCCAGCGCCAAAAATATTTGCCAAAATTATGTTCTGGTGAATATGTAGGCGCATTGGCAATGAGTGAGCCCGGTGCGGGTTCAGATGTGGTTGGTTCAATGAGTTGCACTGCTGTTAAAGCAGGTGATTACTGGATCGCAAATGGTAATAAGATGTGGATCACCAATGGTCCTGATGCTGATGTCTTGATCGTTTATATGAGAACTGCTGATCAGTCAGCGGGTTCTAAATGTATGACCGCCTTTTTGGTAGAGAAAGGAATGCCCGGTTTTTCTACGGCTCAAAAGTTGGATAAGCTCGGCATGCGTGGCTCTAATACCTGTGAGTTGGTTTTTGAAGATTGCAAAATCCATCAATCACAAGTATTAGGTGAAGTTAATCAAGGTGTCACTATCTTGATGGGTGGACTCAATACCGAACGTTTGGTTTTGTCTGGTGGCCCAATTGGTATCATGCAGGCCGCAATGGACGCTGCCGTACCTTATACGGCAGAAAGAAAGCAGTTTGGTAAGGACCTCGGTCAGTTTGGTTTGATGCAAGCTAAAATAGGTAAAATGTATACAGAGCTACAAGCCTCTCGTTATTTTGCCTATGGTATAGCAAGGGATTATGATCAGGGCGTTCAATCTCGTTTAGATACTGCTGCTTGCTTGTATTTTGCTTCCAGCTCAGCGGTTAAAGTCACCTTAGAAGCGATTCAAACTTTAGGTGGCAATGGTTATATCAATGAATACCCAACCGGTCGTTTATTACGTGATGCGAAGTTGTATGATATAGGGGCAGGCACCAATGAAATCAGATTGATGCTGATTGGGCGAGAACTGTACAGAGAAGCAAAAGCCTGATGTGTTTTGACAATAATAGATTAAGAGAAAACAAATGACTGAACAAGCAGATAACACTATATATATTGTGGCAGCTAAAAGAAGTGCCATTGGATCATTTCAAGGACAGTTTGCTAACACCGCTTCAACCCAACTTGGTGCTGAAGTCATTAAGGCTACAATGGATGAGGTAAGTATCAATCCCAATGACATTGAAGAAGCTTTGATTGGCTGTGTGTTACCAGCAGGTCTGGGGCAAGCGCCAGCCAGACAAGCTGTTTTGAATGCAGGTTTACCTTTGTCAGTAAAATGTACCACCATTAATAAAGTGTGTGGCTCAGGTATGAAAACAGTGATGATGGCCCATGACACCATAAAAGCAGGTTCTGCTGAACTGGTTATTGCTGGCGGAATGGAGTCTATGACCATGGCGCCATATTTATTACCTAAAGCCCGCGGTGGATATCGAATGGGACATGCACAAATGTTAGACCATATGTTTTTTGATGGCCTACAAAACCCCTATGATGGCAATATGATGGGTACCTTTGCTGAATCATGTGCTGATAAATACAGCTACAGTCGCGAAGCTCAAGATGCGTTTTCAGCTGAGTCTGTCAATCGAGCCATGCATGCCATAGAATCAGGCGCTTTCAAAAATGAAATTGTGCCGATTAAAATAAAAAACAGAAAGCAAGAAATTGTTATCAGTCAAGATGAAGAACCTGGTAAATGTGATGTCAATAAAATACCAACTCTCAGACCAGCCTTCAGAAAAGAAAATGGTACAGTGACTGCGGCCAATGCATCAAAGATATCTGATGGCGCATCTATGACCTTATTGGCTTCTGCACAATATGTTGAAAAAAATAACATTAAACCACTGGCTAAAATAGTGGGTCATCATCAATATGCACATGAGCCTGAATGGTTCACTACGGCTCCAGTGAATGCAATTCAACAGTTGATGGATAAAATTAACTGGTCAGTTGAAGATGTTGATTTATTTGAAATTAACGAAGCCTTTGCAGTGGTAACTATGGCGGCAATGGATGAATTAAAAATCCCTCATGATAAAGTCAATGTTAATGGTGGCGCCACTGCCTTGGGTCATCCCATAGGGGCATCTGGAAATCGAATTTTAGTGACCTTAATTCATGCATTGAAAAACCGCGGGCTTAAGCGTGGTGTGGCTTCATTGTGCATTGGTGGTGGAGAAGCCACAGCCCTTGCGGTTGAATTGGTCTAATTCATGAAGATCATCAAGACACAAATAGATTCGACATCAAAGCAATTCGATGAAAATCGTCAGTTTATGGTTGAGTTGGTAGATGATTTAAATCAAAAATTAAGTCACACAGCATTGGGTGGTTCTGCACGATCCCGAACCAAGCACACTGATCGAGGTAAATTATTGGTCAGGGATCGAATTAATTTATTACTTGATCCTGGCAGTCCATTTTTGGAAATAGCACCNATGGCAGCTGAGGGTATGTATCAGCAAGCTGCGCCTGCTGCGGGTGTTGTGGCAGGAATAGGCATGGTTCACGGTCAACAAATTGTCATTGTGGCCAATGATGCGACCGTCAAAGGAGGGACGTATTTTCCTATGACGGTGAAAAAGCATTTGAGGGCTCAAGAAGTTGCATTGGAAAATCATTTGCCCTGTGTTTATTTGGTTGATTCTGGTGGTGCTTTCTTGCCATTGCAAGATGAGGTTTTTCCAGATAAAGAGCACTTTGGTAGAATATTTTATAACCAAGCTCAATTGTCTGCGAAAAATATACCGCAAATTGCAGTGGTAATGGGGTCATGTACTGCTGGGGGCGCTTATGTTCCTGCGATGTGTGATGAAGCCATTATTGTGAAAGAACAGGGCACTATATTTTTAGGTGGTCCTCCTTTGGTTAAAGCAGCGACGGGTGAAGTTGTTGATGCAGAATCATTGGGCGGGGCTGAAGTCCATTCTTCCCAGTCTGGTGTGACTGATCACTTTGCAGAAAATGACCAGCATGCCTTACAAATGGCAAGAAACAGTTTACAGTTTTTAAATCGACCACAATTCAACTGGTTACAAAGAAAAGAACCAAGAAAGCCCTTGTACCCAGCCCATGAATTGTATGGCATCATTCCGCAAAGTACACGCACGCCGTATGATGTTAAAGAAATCATTGCACGCATTGTAGATGGTTCTGAATTCCAGGAATTTAAAGCTAAATATGGCACCACATTGATCTGTGGCTTTGCTCATATCAATGGTTATCCTGTTGGGATTGTCGCTAACAATGGTATTTTATTTGCAGAATCTGCATTGAAAGGTGCACATTTTGTTGAATTGTGTAATCAAAGGAAGATTCCACTGGTTTTCTTACAAAATATAACTGGTTTCATGGTTGGCCAAAAATATGAAAATGCCGGTATAGCGAAAGATGGGGCAAAAATGGTCACCGCAGTGGCTTGTGCCCAAGTGCCTAAATTCACGGTGGTTATTGGCGGTTCATTTGGCGCTGGAAACTATGCGATGAATGGCCGTGCTTATCAGGGCAGGTTCCTTTGGATGTGGCCAAATTCTAGAATATCAGTCATGGGTGGTGAACAAGCCGCATCCGTATTAACCACCATTAAACAAGATGGTTTTGACCAATCTGATCAATCTTGGGATTCAGCAGAAAAAGAAGCTTTTTACCAAAACATAAAAAACCAATATGATGATCAAGGTCATCCTTACTATTCGACAGCTCGATTATGGGATGATGGTGTTATTGACCCTGCAGATACACGACAAATTTTGTCACTTGCGATTGAAGCCAGCACATGCGCTGATGTCGAAAAAGTGAAGTATGGCGTGTTTAGAATGTAATGATAGGAAAAAATATGTTTAATTCATACCAAACAATTCAATTGAAAAAGAATAAATCAGGGGTGGCTTATGTGACGATGAATCGTCCCGAAGTTCACAATGCATTCAATGCTGAAATGATTGCAGAATTAACGACTTGTTACCGTCAACTCAGTGAAGATAAACTTGTTCATGTGATTGTACTCAATGCCAATGGAAAGTCTTTTTCTGCTGGAGCAGATGTCAATTGGATGAAAAATATGGCTCAAGCTACAGAGGCAGAAAATAAGCAAGATTCTGAAAAATTAGCCGCCTTGATGCGCACCATTAATTTTAATGCCAAAACCACAATTGCCAAAGTACANGGCTTGGCATTAGGCGGAGGTGTTGGCTTGGCTTGTTGTTGTGATGTTGTGGTNGCTGAAACAGGGGCGAAATTTGGTTTAACTGAAACAAAGCTTGGCTTGGTTCCTGCCGTCATTTCTCCTTATGTCATTGATGCAATAGGCACCAGAAAAGCACGCAGATACTTTCAAACTGCTGAAATATTCAATGCCGAACAAGCCAAGTATATTGGTATCGTGTCTGAAGTATTGGCTGAAGAAGAAATTGATGAGTGGATTGAACAGCAATTGGCACTGCTAAATTCAACTGGACCGAATGCCAAAGAAATCAGCAAGAAACTGGTAATGTCAGTCGTTGGAAGAACGCTGCCACAGCAGAAAAAAATTGATGAATATACGACTCAAGTTATTGCTGCTGTTAGGGTATCCGCTGAAGGTCAGAAGGGTCTTAATGCTTTTTTAAACAAAGAAAATGTTAACTGGTGATTGTTGACAATTGGTCTGAAAAACATTGTAAACTGTTTCAAGTTGGTTAAAATTAAACCACAAGTGTTACTTCCGAGAAACAGATGTTAAAAAAAATAAATTACTGCATTTTGTTGCTATCGTGTGTGTTTATGGTATCAGCGCAAAATGATGAAGAAAAAAAAGTAGAACCAACCAAGCGACCCAGTTGGTCGTCTGGACTTCCTGAAAGAGAAACCTCAAATGATTTGAGCAAACCCGAGTTTAAGCCTAAAATTGACAGTGACATTGAATTGGATATGTCAGAATTTGGAATTCAACCCAAAGCTGAAATTGAGCTGGACTTACCCATTAACGCAACCCTTTCAAACGACCAAGAATCGACTGCAGAAACTACTATAAACACAGAAAGTGCACCTGAAATGGTGACTGAGGCAGAGCCTGTAGAAACTCAGCCCATTGAAACACAACCTGTAGTTACTCAACCTGAACCCATGGTCGAAGAAATTGTGGTTGAGCAACCAATTAAAGATGTGCCTGCGCCTGATTCAATTCCAGTTAAAGCAGAACCAGTTGTCGAAGTTCCTTTACAAGATGAAATGGTTGAGTCTCCTGTTATTTCAAATACAACTGTACAAGATACAAATCAGGTGCCAGTTGAACTTGAAGCCGATTCAACGGTGGATAACATCGTTAGTGAAGACCCTCAACCAACTGCTGCCATTCAACCTGAGCCTGAGCCTGAGCCTGAGCCTGAACCTGAACCTGAACTGCCTGTTAGTTCTCCAGCTGAAGAAGTGGTTTTGGCAGAGTCAAATGAAGTGGGAAATTATGAATGGGTGATCATTCAACAGGAACCAGTTAAATATCCTGTTAAAGCCGCTATTAATAATTTAGAGGGCTGGGTTGAAGTTGAGGTTGTTATTAACCCATCTGGTAAAGTGGTTTCTGCATCAGCGGTTAAATACTCAAGCAGAGGTCGTGTATTTGGCAAACCAGCGATTCAATCTGTGAATGGTTGGTTGTTTGAGCCACCCAGTAATGTGGGTATCAATACAAACCTAACTCGCATCTATAAAGTTGAATTTAATTTGTAAAATAAAAGCAGTAAAAGGTTGGTTGACAACCTTTTACTGCTTAAATTTCAAATCAACTCAATTTCTTTAATTGATAAATTAAGTCCAAAGCTTGTTTGGCGCTTAACTCATCAGGATCAATTTGTTTCAGTTTTTCTTCAACCTTAGATTGTTGTGCTGGTTCTTCATGAAATAGATTGAACTGTTGCGGTTTATGATCTGAACTTTGATTCTCTAACTGGCTTAAATATAATTTTGCATTTTTCAGCGCCAGTGTAGGTAAGCCCGCCAATGCAGCCACCTGTAGGCCATAGCTTTTGTTGGCAGCCCCTTTTTTGACTGTATGTAAGAATACAATCCTGTCACCATGTTCAACTGCATTGAGGTGAACATTGGAAACCGTTTTCAGTTGTTCTTCTAAACTGGTTATTTCAAAATAGTGAGTCGCAAACAGACAAAATGATTGGTTAATCTGAGCTAAATGTAATGCACAGGCATGAGCCAAAGATAAACCATCATAGGTGCTGGTACCACGTCCTATTTCATCCATCAGCACCAATGAATTTGCCGTAGCATTGTGTAGAATAGTTGCGGTTTCAGACATCTCTACCATAAATGTCGATCGTCCTCTGGTTAAATCGTCGCCAGCACCGATGCGAGTAAAAATTCGATCTATGTCACCAATTGTCGCTTTTGCTGCCGGCACATAACTTCCAATAGATGCGAGCAAAACAATTATGGCTGATTGACGCATATAGGTTGATTTTCCACCCATATTGGGCCCAGTTATGATTAACATCTTTTCTTTGGTATTCAGGTTGAGGTCATTGGGTTCAAATGGCGTGTCTTGGATGGTTTCTACCACCGGATGACGACCTTGCTTAATTTCAATGATTAAATCATTGCTTAAGTTGGGTTTACAAAATTGATGGGTGATGGCCCTTTCGGATAGGTTGGTTAAGGCATCTAATTCGCTGACAGCATCAGCCAGGGTTTGTAATGAACTGATTGAAGTGGAAAAATCTTTTAACAAGTTTAAATACAGATTTTTTTCGTGTGCCAAAGATTTTTCTTTGCTGGATAAAACTTTTTGTTCAAATTGTTTCAACTCTGGAGTGGTATAGCGTTCTACGCCTTTTAAAGTTTGTCGTCTGATGTAATGTTCGGGGACATGTTCTGATTGGAGTTTTGAAACTTCAATAAAATAACCATGAACACGGTTGTAGCCAACTTTTAGTGTTGAGATCCCTGTTAATTCTTGTTGTTCCGTCTCAAAATCAAGCATGTACTGACCCGCATCGGTACTGATATTTCTCAATTCATCTAAATCCGCATCAAAGCCATCTGCTATAACCCCGCCATCTCGAATCACCACGGGTGGGTTTTCTTTGATGGCATTGACCAATAAAGTATGGATGTCATGATGTGGATCAATTTCAAGAATCAGTGTAGATAAATGCGTTTGATCAATTTTCTTTAAGGTGTCTTGTAATTGATCAATGGCTGCCAATGATTCTCTTAATGCCACTAAATCTCTGGGTCTGGCGCTTAGTAAACTGATTCTGGCTACAATTCGCTCGATATCAGCAATGGATTTAAGAATGCTTTGTAATTCATTGGTTTGAGCTGACGCCATAATGGATTCAATGCCATTGAGGCGGTGTTTAAGAATTGGTCGGTCACGCACAGGTTGTTTAACCCATCTGCGTATTTTTCTTGAACCCATGGCTGTTGAACATTGGTCGATAAACCCACACAGCGTTAACTCATCTTTGCCATCAGGGTGGTAATCTATTTCTAAATTTTTTCTAGATTGGGCGTCGATGTGAAGGTATTGATCTAAATATTCAATTTGGATGTGCTGGAGGTGAAAAAAATCGGTTTTTTGCGTGTGTTTAATATAGTGTAATATCGCCCCAGCTGCTGGCAAAAACACATCCGATTCGTTGATGCCAAAAGCACTTAAATCGTGAGTTTGATAGGCTTTAGTGATGGCATGTTGGGCTGATTCTTGGTCAAAGTCCCATGCGGGCCTTTGGATACAATTAAAATGTTTGAGTTTTTGATTTAATTCGCAGTTTTCAGCCAGCAGTATTTCATTCGGTGACAATCGAATTAACTGTGCTTCTAAGGTACTAAAGTCATCTATTTGTTGAACTTTAAATGCGCCATTTGCTAAGGCTAAGTAGGCCACTCCAAAACCTCTGGAATTTTGGTGAATGGCCAACAATAAATTTTCTTTGTGTGCATCCATCAAGGCTTCTTCCGTAACGGTGCCTGGAGTCAATATCCTTTGTACTTCACGTTTGACAGGACCTTTGCTGCTAGCAGGGTCGCCAGTTTGTTCACAGATAGCCACTGACAAGCCTTGTTTTACAATTTTGGCTAAGTAATTGTCTGCCGCATGAAAAGGCACTCCGCACATTGGAATAGGATCACCATTAGACTTTCCTCGATGGGTGAGGGTGATGTCTAATAACTTAGCTGCTTTGATGGCGTCATCAAAAAACAATTCATAAAAGTCGCCCATTCGATAGAACAATAGCATGTCCTGATAATCGGCTTTGATTTTCAAAAACTGCTGCATCATGGGTGTATGCTGTGGTGTTTTTGTCATGGAAGATTCAGAAAAGTTCAAACCACACATTCTAACAAAGTGAGTTTAAAAAAAAATTAAAAAATCTACATTCTCAAGTTTTGAGAATAAACCATTGAAAATACAACTATTGTACGAAAATATAGATGCATTCTTCAGAATTTACTGATTTTTTCGACCCCAATAACATGCGATAATAGGCGATATAAATTATGAAAAACAACTTACAACTTGTGGAGCAAAATAAAGTGGACGACAACAAGAAAAAGGCATTGGCAGCAGCATTGGGACAGATTGACAAACAATTTGGTAAAGGTTCTGTTATGCGTATGGGTGACAATAAGGCGTTGACAACGGATGTGTACTCAACTGGGTCATTAGGTCTTGATGTGGCCTTGGGAATTGGTGGTTTACCTCGTGGTCGGGTTATCGAAATCTATGGTCCTGAATCAAGTGGTAAAACCACATTAACTTTACATGCTGTCGCTGAATGTCAAAAGAAAGGCGGCACGGCAGCTTTTATTGATGCCGAACATGCTTTGGACCCAGCTTATGCGGCCAAGTTAGGTGTTAATATTGATGATTTACTGGTTTCACAACCTGATACTGGTGAAGAAGCATTGGAAATTTGTGACATGTTGGTAAGATCTAATGCAATCGATATGATCGTTATTGATTCGGTAGCTGCATTGACTCCTAAAGCGGAAATTGAAGGTGATATGGGTGATTCTCATATGGGCTTACAGGCACGTTTAATGTCACAAGCCTTGAGAAAATTGACCGGTAATATTAAACGTACCAACTGCATGGTGATATTCATTAATCAGATTAGAATGAAGATTGGTGTAATGTTTGGTAGTCCTGAAACCACTACGGGTGGTAATGCACTGAAATTCTATGCTTCTGTACGTTTGGATATCAGAAGAATTGGTGCGATTAAGAAGGGTGATGAAGTGATTGGTAATGACACTCGGGTTAAAGTCGTTAAAAATAAAATGGCACCACCCTTTAAACAAGTTCAGTTTGAAATACTGTATGGACAGGGTATTTCCCTATTGGGTGAGTTGATTGATCTAGGGGTGACTCATGATTTAGTCAATAAGGCAGGTGCCTGGTACAGCTATGGCGACATCAGAATTGGACAGGGCAAAGAAAATTCTAAACAGTATTTTAGAGAGCATCCTGAACATGCGGCTGAGTTGGAACAGAAGTTGAGAGATATATTGTTACCCAAACCTGAAGACATTGAAGCGGCGGAAGATGTTGATACTGCCGAGTCTTAATGTCCGAAAGAAAGAAATATTCACCTGAAGCCAAGGCACGTGCCTCGGCTTTAGGCAGTTTGGCCATGCGAGAACATTCGGCTGTTGAATTGAAACAAAAGTTGATTAATAAAGATCATGATGCAGGTATTGTTGATGCGTTGATTGCTGCTCTGATTGAGGATAATTTGCTCAGTGATGAACGCTATGCTGAATCCTATTGGCGAGTTCGTTCAAGTAAAGGTTATGGCCCTTCACGAATTGTTAAAGAATTACAAATGAAAGGGGTGTCAGATAGACTGATAAGTTCAGGTAGACTAGTTACAGACATAGACTTTTTTGCTGTGGTTGAAGCGGTCTATAAAAAAAAATACAAATCCCTGCCAATTCAGGACTTTAAAGAGCGAGCTAAAAGGCAATCTTTTTTGTACCGCAGGGGATTTGATTCTGATTATATAAAAAGTGTGATTGAATCGTAAATGACCGTTGATATGGACTTGGCTTTTGACCGTAAGCACTTGTGGCATCCTTACACCAATTTGTCAGAGCCCGCGAAGGTTTATCCGGTGTCTCGAGCTGATGGGGTTTATTTAGAATTAGAGAATGGCCAAAAAATAATTGATGCCATGTCTTCCTGGTGGGCCTGTATTCATGGCTACAACCATCCTGTGTTAAACCAAGCAGTGACAGATCAACTGAGTCAAATGTCACATGTGATGTTTGGTGGTTTAACCCACAAGCCAGCGATAGCATTGGGTAAAAAGTTGCTAGAAATAACCGCAGAAGAATTGGACTGTGTGTTTTTTGCTGATTCAGGTTCAGTTGCGGTAGAGGCAGCCATGAAAATGGCCGCGCAGTATTGTCATGAAAACGGTTATGAAGACAAGAATAAATTCATGACTTTTACCAAAGGATATCATGGAGATACTTTTGGTGCGATGTCAGTTTGTGACCCAGTCACAGGGATGCATCAAAAATTTTCAAAATTATTAAACCAGCATATTTTTATTGAGTCACCATCATGTGGCTTCAATGCAAGTTGGGAAGAAAAACATATTGATGAGTTTGCCGCAACCATGGCGGCTCGACACAAAGAAATTATTGCGGTTATTTTTGAGCCTATTGTGCAAGGGGCCGGCGGTATGAATTTCTATTCCCCTCAATATTTAACAGCAGTTAAAAAATTATGTGACCAATACGATGTGTTGCTGATATTCGATGAGATTGCTACTGGCTTTGGTCGGACTGGAAAATTATTTGCCTATGAGCATGCTGAAGTAGTTCCTGATATTTTGTGCCTCGGCAAGGCGTTGACCGGTGGTTATATGACTTTATCTGCGGTTGTTTGCAACAGGAAGGTAGCCGCTGGTATCAATAACTGTTTTATGCATGGACCGACATTTATGGCGAACCCTTTGGCGTGTCAGGTGGCTTTAGCCAGTATCAATTTATTATTGAATAGTCCATGGCAGAATAAGGTTTTAGCCATTGAAAAACAACTCAGCCTTGAACTGCAACCATGTACAGCTATACCTTCAGTACAGGCGCTTAGGGTGTTGGGTGGCATTGCTGTCATCGAAATGAAACAATCGGTAGATATTGATTGGTTTCAATCTCAAATGGTTGAACAGGGTGTGTGGATCAGACCTTTTATGAATTTAATTTATCTGATGCCACCATTTATTATTGAACCTGATCAAATCAGCCACATAACTAAAGCTATATTATCCACATTAAAGAAACGACCATGATTATTTTATTGTCGCCCTCAAAAGGGCAAGATTTTGACCCCAATCCGATTGAGAAAAGTAGTCAGCCTGTGTTTTTAACTGAAAGTGAAAGATTGGTCAGTGAATTAAAAAAGTATAAGCCAAGTCAAATACAACAATTAATGTCAATCAGCGAGAATTTGGCGGAGTTGAATTACCAAAGGTTTCAAGATTTTAAGTTGCCATTGACGCTGGGTTCAGCGAAACAAGCCGCTTTGGCATTCAAAGGAGACGTGTATACCGGCTTAGAAGCCAGTACGTTGTCACATGATGATTTGGATTTTGCACAAAAACATTTAAGGATTCTTTCAGGCTTATATGGATACCTTAAGCCTTTGGATTTAATACTCCCTTATAGACTGGAAATGAAAACTAAATTACAAAATTCTGAAGGCGAAAATTTATATCAGTTTTGGGACATGAAAATCACTGATTTAATTAATAAAGAATTGAATGATGATAGTGACTTTGTGGTGAATTTAGCATCCAATGAATATTTTAAATCAGTTAAAAAAGCCAAAGTAAACAGACCAATTTTGACCTTAAACTTTAAAGACACTAAAGATGGNAAGACCAGAGTGATCGGTTTTTATGCTAAAAGGGCCAGAGGTATGATGGCCAGGGCATTGATTCAAAATAGGGTAAACTGCATCAGTGAAATCAAACAAATTGTGATAGATAATTATCGCTATAATGAGGCCTTGTCAACAACCCATGACTGGGTATATGAAAGGACTCAACCGAAACCTAAAACTTGAATTTTTGTTCAAGTTGTTTGACGCTTTTGGGTCTAGAGAAGTAGAAGCCCTGAAAAAATTGGCAGTTATATTGTTGTAGAAAATCTACTTGATCTTTCGTTTCTACGCCTTCAGCAACCACTTCTAAATTCATTTCATTGGCCATGTTTAAAATGGTCTTTACGATGGTTATGCTGTTACTGTCTTCTGGAATGTCTTGGATAAATGACTTGTCAATTTTGATTTTATCTAACGGCAGTTTTCTGATGTAGTCAAAAGAAGAATAACCTGTGCCAAAATCATCGATTGAGAGCTTGATTCCCATCAGTTTAAGTTGGTTGATGATTTCAATAGACCTTGTCGACTCACTTAATAGAATAGATTCAGTGACTTCAAATTCTAAAAAGTTTCTTGGGATTTNGTACTTNTNAATTAAATCAGTTATTTTATCTAAAAAGAGTTCGTCGCGAATTTGAATGACTGATAAATTAACTGAAACAAAGAAGTTTGATTGGGTTGTTTTTTGCCATTTTACAATTTGTTGACAAGCTTGGTCGATGGTCCAATAGCCAATTTCTAATATCAATTGTGCGTTTTCAGCAATGGGAATAAAGTCTGTAGGCATAATCATACCTTCAGANGGGTGTTGCCAGCGAAGCAGTACTTCTGAACCAACCATGGATAAGCTTGTTGAATCTACAATTGGTTGGTAAACCATGGTAATTTCTTTGTTTATCAAAGCCAATCTTAGGTCGTTTTCAAGTTGATGGTTTTTGATTACTTTGGTTTCAAGACTTTTTTCAAATACATGGATTCGATTTTTCCCAAGTAGTTTTGCTTCATTCATTGCGGTGTCCGCCCGCTGTAGCAAGGTTGATTGACGTTCACCATCTCTTGGGTATATCACCATGCCNACGCTGACAGTGATGTTGTATTGTTTGTCATCAATCAAAATGGGTTTTTTAAGTTGATTGATGATTAACTCACATACATCTAAGGCTTGTTTTTCAGCCATCGCATAATTTAAGTTCAGTTCAGGTAACTCAATGACGAATTCATCGCCTCCTAACCTCGCAATGGTGTCACCTGGGTGGATGCGTTTTTTTATAGTGGTGGCTANTTTTTTAATCAGTTTGTCACCCACTTTGTGCCCTTGGGAATCATTGATATTTTTAAANTTATCTAAATCAATGTATAAAATAGCCCCCACATGATTGAATTGTTTGGCCCGTGTTAGTGAAGATTTGAGTCGATCACTTAATAGCATCCTATTGGGTAAACCAGTTAAAGAGTCGTGCTGTACTATGTATTTAATTTCTTTTTCATACTGCTTGGCCTGACTGACATCAAAGCCAACAGTAACCATGGCTGGTTCGGAGTCAATTCGTCCTGAATATGGGACTTTAGACATCATTAATGTCAGCTGATTTCCTTGTACATCACTGACTTCAATTTCTGTGTTGAAGGGATTTGANGTTGATGTATAACTTAATAGTTGTTCAAATCTTGGATTGGATTTAAGGATTTTGAATATGTTTTTATTGTTAACATCGTTATTTTTTAGATCCAAAAAACGACAGGCATAATCATTAACCACGATAATCTTTCCTTCACGGTCATGAGCGAATATCATGTGAGGTAGAATGTTTATTATTTGATTGAACTGTGTTTCTCGTTGAGTCAATTCATTGACCCTTCGAATAACCTGACGTTTAAATAAGATGGCTGATACCACAGATATTATGCCAAATAATATCAAGGCCGTTGTTGTATAGATNAGCCAAAATGGAATGTTGGCTTCAGGTTGTTCATCCGTCCACTTCAATCGTGATTGAAAGTAAAATGAATTTTNATCCTTTTTCCATTCATCCATGTACCAATCATAATGCATGATTAAATGCTGATCAGCACCTTTGGGAGATGAAATGTAAACTTTGAAAGGGTTGAATACAATGCTGCTGGCTAACAGCTTAAACTGTTTCTTTAACTCGCCACCCACCATATTATTAGAAACTGCAGCATCGACTTGATTTGCTGCCAACATGGAAAAAATGTGTTGGTAGCTTTTGCCGTAGACAATGTTGCATTTGACTTCAAACTGTTCGCATTGATTGATGAAGTTGCGTCCGTTAAAATCATTTTCCATCAGTGCAATGGTTTTATTGTTTAAGTCAAATAAATTTTCTATGTTTGAGTTGCTAGGCAAAAAAACTTGTCCCCAAACATTACTNAAATTTAACTTCGAATAGTTCATATAAAGCGCTCGCTCATCAGAGTAGGCCGTAGAAACCATGGCATCGAGTTGTTGCTCTTTTATGTTTAATATGAGCTTAGGAAAATCATCATGCACCCATAAAATATTGAACTTTTCTTTTTTGGCTATTTCATTCAATAAATCAACAATCAACCCATCAGCTTTACCTTCGGTATTTTTAAAGGAAAGTGGAGGGGTGTCAAAATAACCAACTTTGTATGTTGGTTCAGCACTTTGGGAATTATTTACTTGAGTTTGGCCATCATGAATTTGAATCATGAATAGGAAAAGAAAATGTAAGAATGATTTTTTCAATTTATTATCATACAACTAATTGAAAACAGTAACAATCAATAAATATCTTTGAGTTTTCTTAAGTGCATAAAGCATTGGANGTCACTGTTTACTTGAGATTGAGATTGTTGGCTGACAATTTTTTGTANGGATTTTTCTGTGGTTCTTAAAAATGGATTTAATTTGAGTTGAACCTCCAGTCGAGTTGGAAGACTGGGTTTTCCTTGTTCTCGGATTCTCTGTATTTTTTCCGAGTAGGCTAAAAGATTGTTGTTGTCTGGTTCCATCGATAAAGCAAATTCAAGGTTAGATAACGTGTATTCATGGGTACAGAATACCTGTGTTTTNGGATTCAATGCTTTTAGTTTGTTTAAGGAGCTGACGAATTCAACAGCGGTTCCTTCAAACATTCTGCCGCAGCCGATGTTGAATAAAGTGTCACCACAAAATAACCACTGGTCATTATAAAAACAAATATGAGACTTGGTGTGTCCAGGTGTTTCGATGACCTTAAAACTTATCTCCATGGACTCAAAAGCCAATNGGTCACCTTCCTTTGCGGTTTTATATTTGAATGGAATTCTGTCATCAGCAGGCGCATAAATTTTACAGTTCCAATCGCTCAGTAATTGATCAACTCCATTGATGTGGTCATAATGATGGTGAGTAATTAAAACCGTGTGGAGTGTTAATTGATGGCTGCGTAAATAGTTGTTAACTGCNATGGATTCGCCTGGGTCCACAACGATGGCTTCTTTGTTATTATGAATGNCCCAAATGTAGTTATCTTCAAATGCTTTGANTGGATGTATTTGTATTGACATAATTTTCTGGGTATTTATTCTTTGAATGACTGACTAAGCATTATAGAATACCTGCCTTAAAGTCTAAAGGATTCAGCTTGATTGAAATCAATAAAAAAATATCTATTTATACCGATGGGTCATGCCTAGGTAACCCAGGTCCAGGTGGATGGGCTGCTTTGATGTNTTATCAAAAAAAACGNAAAATGTTTTCCGGTGGAGAGCCGGAGACAACGAATAATCGCATGGAATTAATGGCGGTAATCAGTGCCTTACAGTTATTAAAAGAGCCCTGTGAAATCGATCTATATACCGATTCCAAGTATGTTATGGATGGGGCACAGGTTTGGATGGTAAACTGGAAGAAGAAGAATTGGATGCGAACCAAAAAAGAGCCAGTCAAAAATGTTGATTTGTGGAAAATGTTAGACAGTGAAATGCAAGCTCATGTGATTAATTGGTTTTGGGTTAAAGGCCATTCTGGACACCACGAAAATGAATTGGTTGATGATGAAGCCAGAAAACAAGCGGAGATAATCAGTGCAAAACTCTAAATTAATCATGTTAGATACTGAAACCACCGGTTTAAAACCCAAAGATGGTCACCGGATCATTGAGATCGGTGCGGTGGTCGTTATGAATAGGGAAGTGACCAATTCACACTACCATCAATTCATTAACCCACAATTTGCAGTTGAAGCAGAAGCCTTGGCTGTACATGGTTTAAGTAATGAGTTTTTGGCTGATAAACCCTTGTTTAGTCGAGTGGTTGATGAATTTATAGCCTTTGTAGAAGGGTCTGAGCTGGTTATTCATAACGCACCTTTTGATGTGGGCTTTATTAATCATGAACTGAATCTGTGTGGTAAAAGTTTTGAAATTCAGGATATTTGTAAAATCACGGACAGTCTGGATTTTGCCAAAACAAAACACCCAGGTGCGAAAAACAACTTAGATGCTTTGTGTAAAAGGTATGGCATCAGTAATGAACACCGTACCTTACATGGGGCGTTATTGGATTCTGAAATTTTGGCCCAAGTTTATTTGGCCATGACAGGTGGTCAAACTAAACTTAACTTGGATAACAACCAAAATCAAACCAGCCATTCTCAAACATTCGATTTATCAAATTTACCTGAACTGGTTAAAGTGAATGCCAGTTCTGAAGAAATGGATCAACATCGAGCTTGGCTTGAAAAATACAGTTCTGATGACGAACCCTTTTTATGGAATCAATAGTTGGAAAATTGTTACATCAAAAGCCGCATGACTTCTCAAATAATGTTAACTGGGATACAATGTTGCCCCTTTATATTCAACAGGAAACTTGGACATGTTAGACCCACAAATACTAAGGGCTGAACTCAAGCAAACAGCAGAGAAATTAGCTCAAAGAGGCTATCAATTAGACGTCAAAGCTTGGCAAGCACTGGAACAGTCGAGAAAGTCCATTCAAGTTGAAACAGAGGCGTTGCAAAATCAAAGAACAACCCTTTCAAAATCAATCGGTCAGGCCAAAGCCCAAGGNCAAGATGCACAGTCATTATTAGACGAAGTGGCAAAAATTGGTGAGCAATTAGAGCAATCTAAGTCTGAATTGAAAAAGATTTTGGCGGAACAAGAAAATGTAACACTGTATACGCCTAATTTAGCTGATGAATCAGTGCCCGCAGGAAAAGATGAAAGTGATAATGTAGAAGTGAGGTCTTGGGGCGAGCCTAAAGTATTTAATTTTACGGTTAAAGATCATGTGGATTTGGGTGAGACTAACAAAGGCTTGGATGCTGAATCTGCCGCTAATTTATCTGGATCTAGGTTTACGTTGTTGACTGGTGAAGTGGCTCAAATGCATCGTGCGTTGTCACAGTTTATGCTAGACATGCATACACAAAAGCATGGCTATACAGAGTTCTATGTGCCTTATTTGGTCAATGCAGAAACCATGCAGGGCAGTGGTCAATTACCGAAATTTGCGGATGATGCTTTCATCACTGAAGATGATCGTTACTTGATTCCTACTGCAGAAGTGCCTTTAACTAACCTTGTTTCAGGTACCATTATTGATGAAGGTGATTTGCCGATCAAGATGACTGCACACACCCCTTGTTTCAGAAGAGAAGCGGGCAGTTATGGTAAGGACACCAAAGGCATGATTAGACAACATCAATTTGACAAGGTGGAAATGGTGCAAATTGTTCATCCAGAAAAGTCTATGCAAGCCTTGGATGAAATGACTGGACATGCAGAAGCCATATTACAAGCATTGGAAATGCCCTATAGAGTAATTGTATTGTGTACAGGAGATATGGGCTTTTCTGCCACTAAAACTTTTGATTTAGAAGTTTGGTTGCCGGCACAAAATACCTACCGAGAAATTTCTTCTTGTTCGAATTGTACTGACTTTCAAGCCAGAAGAATGCAAGCCAGGTATCGGTCACCTCAAGTTAAAAAACCACAACTGGTACACACTTTAAATGGCTCAGGACTGGCGGTCGGTAGAACATTAATTGCGGTGATGGAAAATTACCAAAATGAAGATGGCAGTATTTCTGTACCTGCTGTATTACAAAAATACATGGGCGGGAAAACTGTGATAAACCAATCAATCTAAAAACAGACTGTATTTCTTGGTTTAATTGTTTGATATAATCATGAGAAGTTTAATAGGAATAAAGCAATGAAATTACATTTTCCACATGGCGACCATGCAGATGTTGAGCTGGTTAATGGCCATTACACCATCGGTGGATCTGCAGAAGCCGACATCAGGTTAGAAGATAAAGGCTTGTCAGATATTCATGCAAAATTAACCATTGCTGATAATGAGTGTGAAGTGAGCATTGATAATGCTGCGCGGTTAATTTCAGTCAATGGAAAATTAGTAAAGGATAAGAAAGAAGTCAGAGAAGGTGACTTGATGATTGCTGCACAAGTACACATGAAAATGATTTCATCTGTTGTGGAAGAAGAGGAAGATGACAACAGAACTCGAGTAAGAATGGCTTTGCCTAAATTTATTTTAAGAGGCGTTTCGGGGGCATACTTTGGTAAAACCTATCCATTACGTGGCTCAACCATAATTGGTAGACATTCTGAATGCCANATTTGNGTCAATGCCGATGGAATCTCAAGAAAGCATGTTCAAATTGATGCCGATCCAAATGGACTTACGGTCAGAGATTTAGGCTCATCAAATGGTACCTATGTAAATGGTAAAAAGGTGGANGAATGTGATCTTAAAGTGGGTGATGAATTAAAAATTGATAACATTCGATTTTTAGTACAAACCCCTGGTATGACTGATCCTGCTCTTGATGGCAGTGCGAAAAGTGCAACAGCAACACCTAAAAAACCTGCCAGCTCTCTAGATGATGTCGAAAATAAGTCTGGTGGCGGTGCTGTGAAATGGCTGGTTACCTTGGTAGTTTTGGGTGGTGCAATTGCGGCTGCCTGGAAGATGGGCTATCTAGATGGTATTCTTGGATAAGGNCTACATCAACGCATTGTTTTAATACAGTATCAATAACAGAAACGGGCCTTGTGCCCGTTTTTTTATGGGCTCAATAGATGCCNATTAAATGTGTGATTTTAAGGCAACGCATTTGTTTATTGAGTCCTGATGTTGTGGCTTTTGTGGTATTAAGTTGCATTAAATATTTGATTTCTGCCATTGGTTTTGGCTTGATACATGGCTTGGTCTGCCCGTTCTATACAGTCCATGATTGATTCATTGTGATGTTTTTCTGCAATTCCATAACTGCATGTAATTTTGATATCTGGCANCGGTTTAATTGTGCTGATGTGGGTCATTAATTTTTTACATAAAGTGGTCGCTTGTTGTTGATTCGATTGTAGGCATACAATCACAAATTCTTCACCGCCCCATCTAACAAAGGTATGTCGGTCATTAAGTTCGGACTTAATGGCTTGCGCAATTGATTGCAATGCCAAGTCACCGGTTCCATGTCCATAGTTGTCATTGATTGATTTAAAATGGTCGACGTCGAAGAAAATCACACTGATTGGCTGTTTGCTGTCAAACTCATTTTCTTGGCTGGAAATAAATTGATTAAAATAATGTCTGTTGTGAATTTGTGTTAACAAATCGTGGTGAGTCAAAAACAACAGTTCTTGGTTGGAGTTGATGAGTTCAGTTTTCAGTGAATGAAGTTGTTTGTTTTGGGCGACCAATTGTTTGTTTAATTTTCTAACCAGTAAGTTGTATAAAGCACCCAGTAAGAACAGGACGCTAAAAACAATTGAAATGTTTTTAATCAACGTGTAGTTGGTGTTATCAATATAGGAAACATTGTTCCAGGATCTGAACATATTAATTCTCTCAGCTTCACTGATCTGTGAAATAAATTGGTTGAAGATTGGAAGCAGTGCTTTATTTTTTTTGTTGACTCCGACTCTAAGTAAGTCATCAGGCCCAGCCCAACCCGCTAATTTGATTTGATCGTAACCACTTGTTTGAATGTAATTATTAATAGACAGCATACTACCAATGAATACATCCACCTGCCCATTGAGTACGGATTTAATGCCTTCGCTTTCATTGGCCACTAATGAAATATTGATGTCAGGGTAATGGGTTTGCACATAATCAATGATGCGATACCCTTCGGTCAGTGCAATCGTTCTATTTTCTAGGTTATCAAGGCCTTGAAGAAAAGGTTCGTCTTTAAGAGATATCAAAACATTAGGAGAGCTGTACCAAACCTCGCTGAACAGTAAAAATTGTTCGCGTTCGGTGGTTTTGTTTAAGGCTGGGGTTAAGTCGCATTGTCCATTCTTTAATAGCTCAATGGTCTGAAGCCAACTGCTGGTAATGATTAACTCTGTTTCAATACCAGTGTGTGCTGAAAATTGTGCAATAAATTCCGATGATATACCGGTGTGTATATTGTTTTTTATACTTTCATATGGGTGCCAATCAGGGTCTACACAGTAACGAATTTTTTGNGGAGGCGGGTTGGTTGATTGAATGGAGTTCTGATTGTATTGTTGTGCCATAACAAATATAGGGCACAGCAGCAAGATGAACGTATTCAATATATTTTTGCAATTATATCTAAACACAGTATCCAGTGTACTGTGTTTAGAGTTNAATTAAAATGGGAGGGATTGTCTGTANTGAATTCAAGGCCTTAGATGCTGAATTTGAGGTTTGACAATAAGTGTTTTGATAGATGAAGTAAGGGAAGTGACCGCTTGGGTCCATAAATATTGATTTTTGAATTTCATCCAAGATTCAAAACTGAAGTATAATTATGCGCTTATAAAAAATGACCATTGTGGACACCATGACAGATTTTTCCCAAGATTTAAAGACCATTGAATATGTNAAAAATGATCAAATTGCAACAATCACATTCAATCGACCCGATAAGCTTAATGCCTTCTCTGAAACCATGCATGAAGAGTTTTATGCAGTGCTCAGTGATTTAGTCAATGACAATTCAATTCGTTGTGTGNTGTTAACCGGCGCAGGGAGAGGCTTTTGTGCTGGGCAGGATCTAAGCGAGCGCAATGGCAGTGAAAAATTAGATTTAGGCGATAAGCTTGAAAATGGCTATAACAANAATTTGCGATTGATGAAGTCTATTCAAGCGCCGATGGTCTGTGCCGTTAATGGTGTGGCCGCTGGTGCTGGTGCCAATATTGCTTTGAACTGTGACATTGTTGTGGCTAAAAAATCGGCAAAATTCATTCAATCATTTTCTTCAATCGGATTGATTCCAGATTGTAATGGTACATGGGTATTGCCAAAGTTGATTGGATTNGCCCGGGCTAAAGCCATTACCATGTTAGCCACGCCGGTTTCAGCAGAGCAGGCTGTTGAATGGGGAATGATTTATCAAAGCATAGATGATGAGGTGTTTGACTCAGGAGTGATGAGCTTGGTTAACACTTTGGCAGCGCGTCCCACCAGGGCTTTGTCATTTATTAAAAATATTTTCGACGAATCATATGGCAATCAATTCGGTGAGCATTTGGACCGAGAACGTGATGTCCAAAGGGTTTGTGGTTTAAGTCATGATTTTGCTGAAGGTGTGGCTGCATTTAATGCAAAAAGAAAACCTGAGTTTAAAGGGCATTAATAATGGAAACTGTTGAGATTGTTGGGGTTGTTGGGGCTGGTACCATGGGTATGGGTATCGCTGAAGTGGCTGCGTCTCATGGACAGAAAGTGCTGGTGTATGATGTGGACAATCAATTCGCTCACAACGCACATGCGGCGATGCAAGCACGTTTAAAGAAAAGAAGAATAAGGGGTAAACTGACCCAGGAACAGGCTGATAAAATAGCTCACTCCATCAGAGTCGTTAAATCGTTGTCTGATTTTTTAGTTTGTGATTTGGTGGTTGAAGCGATTGTTGAGAACCTTGATATTAAAAAACAATTATTTGCAGAACTAGAAACAATTGTGCCAGCAGATGCTTTGTTGGCCAGCAACACTTCTTCACTTTCCATCACAGCCATTGCAGCTGTTTTAAAAGACCCCAGTCGATTATTTGGTTTGCATTTTTTNAATCCAGCTCCAGTGATGAAATTGGTTGAATTAATTAAAGGATTACAGACCGATCAAGCGCACATCACAGTGGCTAAAAAATTGTGTCTGGCTTGGGGAAAAAAGCCAGTGGTGGCTCAGTCTACGCCAGGGTTTATTGTTAACCGTGTGGCCAGACCGTTTTATGGTGAATCATTGAAAATGTGTCAAGAGCAATTGGCATCCTATGTTGATATTGATGACGTGTTAACCCAAGGTGCTGGGTTTCGAATGGGGCCCTTTGAATTAATGGATTTAATTGGAATTGATATTAATTACTCAGTCAGTCAATCGGTATTCAAAGAAATGTTTAATGACCCCAGGTTTAAACCTTCTTTGTTACAAGGTGAAATGGTCCATGCCAATAGATTAGGTAGAAAAACCGGTCAGGGTTTTTATGATTATGCCGAGGGAGCCAGCAGAGAGAAAGCCAGTTATATTTACAGCGACGCCAGTTTTGATCAAATCATTGTGCCTGATGAGATGACTTATTTGAGTCGAATATTCAGTGAGTTTGAATATGATAACAGACAGTGGCAAGGTGATCGTATTGTTGTCAGTGGTTGTGACATCGTATTGTGTCAAGGCCTAACAGCTAAGCAGCTTGAGCAGGAAACAGGCAGGCCTACTTGTGTTGTGGACTTGTCTTTTGATTACAAAAACTGCAAAACTATGAATTTGGCATTCAGTCCTGAAGTTAATGATTTTATGCGGAATCGCATCATAGCATTAATTAATTTCATGGGGAAAAATGTACTTGTTACTGATGATCAGCCTGGATTAATTGCTTTAAGAACCATAGTCATGTTGATTAATGAAGCAGCTGATGCGGTGTTCAACGGGGTATGTTCAGCCAAGGATGTTGATCTGGCGATGCGATATGGGGTTAATTANCCCAAAGGTTTATTGGCATTTGCAGCAGAGTTGGGNTGGTCNCACATTGCCACTTCNTTGGAAANTTTACAACAATGGTTTGGTGATGACAGGTACCGCTTGTCTCCATATATCAGGAATCAGTTATGAGAAATGTATACATTTGTGATGGTGTTAGAACACCTATTGGGCGTTATGGTGGCGCATTAGCCAGTGTCAGGCCTGATGATATGTTGGCGCATGTTATTAAAGAATTGATGAAAAGGAACACGGCCTTACCTATTGATGATGTTGATGATGTGATTGCGGGTTGTGCCAACCAAGCTGGAGAAGACAATCGCAATGTGGCTAAAATGTCTGCATTATTGGCTGGTTTGCCAACCAATGTGGCTGGTATGACGGTGAATCGTTTGTGTGCCTCTGGCTTGGATGCCATCGCCATGGCTGCCAGAACCATTGCTTTTGGTGATGCTGAGGTGATTGTAGCTGGTGGTGTTGAATCAATGTCTCGTGCGCCTTTTGTGATGCCTAAACCCACAGCGGCTTATTCCAGACAAGCTGAGATTTATGACACCACCATGGGTTGGCGTTTTATCAATCCCAAATTACAACAACAATACGGTACTGAATCGATGCCCGAAACGGGTGAAAATGTGGCTGAGAAATTTAAAGTCAGTCGCGAAGATCAAGATCTTTTTGCTTTTAATAGCCAACAAAAAACCGCTGCGGCTCAAGCTTCAGGGTTATTTGCTGAGGAAATTGTGCCGGTTACTATTCCCCAACGCAAAGGCGATGATGTTGTGGTTGATACCGATGAACACCCAAGGGCAAGTACGCAACTTGAAAAACTAGCTAAATTAGCAACGCCATTTAGGGTAGATGGAACGGTGACTGCTGGCAACGCCTCTGGTGTTAATGATGGGGCTTGTGCTTTGTTAGTTGCTTCAGAGCAAGCAGTTGAAAAATATGGTTTAACACCATTGGCCCGATTTGTCGGGGCCAATGTGGCGGGTGTTGATCCTGATGTAATGGGTATTGGTCCCGTTCCGGCTTCAAAGCAATTATTGGCACGTTATGGGTTAACCATGGATGATGTTGATGTGATTGAGTTGAATGAGGCGTTTGCCTCACAAGGGTTGGCCGTGATGCGCATGCTTGGTATTGCAGATGACGATGCACGGNTTAACCCCAACGGCGGAGCCATCTCACTCGGTCACCCATTGGGTATGAGTGGTGCCAGAATGGCTCTAACCGCAACCCGGCAATTACAACGAACTGGTGGAAAATATGCCTTGTGCACCATGTGTATTGGTGTCGGGCAGGGCATGGCTTTGTTATTAGAAAAAGCATAAAAATTGCACTACAAAAAAGTGCTTCAATCACTGGTTTTTTGCAAAACAGTTAAGTTAAACATTAAGCTCAATAATATTTTGGGCTTGTTGGCCTTAACCTACTTAGTTCAATCAATTGATTGTTCAGCAAAATTTTACGCAAATTCGATTCACGAAAGGTTAAAATAATCAGCTCAATTCAGTAGAGAATGATTATGTACTCACAAGGGTTAACCGATGCCAAAGGACAAGAAGAGCCAGCTGATTTATTGGCTGAATTTCAGGCTAAAATAGACCGCGAAGAAAAAATTGAACCNCGTGATTGGATGCCAATGGCTTATAGAAAGACGTTGGTCAGACAAATGTCACAGCATGCCCATTCAGAAATTGTTGGCCAATTGCCAGAAGGTAACTGGATCACACGTGCGCCGTCATTAAAACGAAAAATGATTTTGTTGGCGAAGGTGCAAGATGAAGCGGGGCATGGTTTGTATATTTATTCTGCCACCGAAACCTTAGGTGTTACTCGTGATCAGTTAACTGATGAATTACTCACAGGCAAAGCCAAATATTCCAGTATTTTCAATTACCCCACGCCATCTTGGGCAGATATGGGAGCTATTGGTTGGTTGGTTGATGGTGCGGCCATCATGAATCAAGTGCCATTGTGTCGCTGCTCTTATGGTCCTTATGCGCGCTCAATGGTACGTATTTGTAAAGAAGAGAGTTTCCATCAACGCCAAGGCTATGAAATCATGACAGTGCTGGCCAGAGGTACCCAAGCTCAAAAAGACATGGCACAGCGGGCGTTGAATCGAACTTGGTGGCCTTCATTGATGATGTTTGGACCCAGTGATAAAAATTCAACACATTCAGCCCAATCGATGAAATGGAAAATCAAAAGGTTCAGTAACGATGAATTGCGGCAGAAGTTTATAGATGCCACTGTGCCACAAGCTGAACATTTGGGTTTGACCATTCCAGACCCTGATCTTAAATGGAATCCGGAAACTGGGCATTATGATCATGGCGAAATCAATTGGGACGAGTTATTTCAAGTGATTAAAGGCAATGGGCCTTGTAATAAAGAACGCTTACAAGCCAGGATTGATGCGCATGAGAATGGAGAGTGGGTCAGGAAAGCCGCACAAACCTATGATCAAAAACAGAATAAACAACACAACGAGGCTGCATAATGTCTGAAATGAAATTATATGAAGTATTTATACGGGCTAAGTCAGGCTTAAATCACCGACATGTGGGTTCCTTGCACGCCAGTGACGCTCAAATGGCATTACTCAATGCCAGAGATGTATATACCAGAAGAAAAGAAGGGGTCAGTATTTGGGTGGTTGAGGCGGAAAAAATCACGGCATCAAACCCAGAACAAGAACATGAATGGTTTGATCCGGCTGAAGACAAAGTTTACCGATACCCAACGTTTTATCCCTTAGATAAAGAAGTGGAAAATATGTAATGGACAATCAATTTTTAGCACAAAATTTATATCCATACCTGATTAGGTTGGCCGACTCTTCATTAACCATGGGTCAAAGATTGGCTGAGTGGTGTGGTCATGGGCCTTATTTGGAAGAAGACATTGCACTGACAAATGTTTCATTAGACACTATTGGTCATGCTCAGATATTCTACCAATTGGCGGCTGAGGTATCTAATAAGACGCAGACTCCAGATGATTTGGCCTTTTTGCGTGATGCACACGAGTTTAGAAACCCAATTCTTACTGAGTTACCTAAAGGTGATTTTGCTTACACCACCTTAAAACAATATTTTGTTGATGCTTTTAACTTACATCTTTATGGCAGGTTGACCCAATCCAGTTACAAGCCTTTGGCATTGGCTGCACAAAAAGCTGTGATGGAAGCTAAGTATCACTTAAGCCGCAGTGAAGCCTGGTGTAAAAGGCTTTCATTGAGTACAGACGAAGCCCACCTGAAAATGCAAAGTGCGCTGGATGGCTTGTGGTTTTATACACCTGAATTATTCGAATGTGATGCAACAATGCAGCAATTATNTGAAAAAAGCATCATTCCAGATTACGACGTTTTAAAAACAACATGGAATGAACAAACCACGAAACTAATAAAACAGTGCGAATTGACCCTGCCGCAAAATGGCTGGGTTGCAACCGGTGGTCTGGTGGGTGAACACTCAGAGCATTTAGGTTATATGTTGGCCGAAATGCAGTTTGTGCCTCGGGCGTATCCAAACAGTGAGTGGTAATGGATGACATCAGTCAAAAACTAACACCGCAATTAATTTTCCACTATTTAGATGAAGTTAAAGACCCTGAAATTCCCGTAATCAGTATTCGTGATTTGGGTATTCTTCAGCAGGTTTTAATTGAATCTGGTGTTGTGGTNATTGGCATCATTCCAACTTATTCTGGCTGTCCGGCTATGCACACAATCAAAGCGGACATCTTGACGGTTTTGTCCAAATACGGTATCACGTCAATTGAAATTAAATTAATGGATGATCCTGTTTGGAATACTGACATGATCAGTGAAGCTGGTCGAAATGCGATGAATTTATACGGCATAGCTCCTCCGCTTGCCGCCGATGAAAAACACATTAAGTGCCCACAGTGTGGTTCACCTGAAACCACATTAATCAGTCAGTTTGGCTCAACCGCGTGTAAAGCGTTGTACCGATGTCAATCATGCCTAGAACCTTTTGATTACTTTAAATGCCATGCATAAATTTCATAAACTCACGATTAAAGCTGTTCAACAACAACCCAATGCGGTTATTTGGACCTTAAGTATCCCTGAAGAATTGACTGACGAGTTCGTCTTTCAGCCTGGACAACATCTGACCTTCAAAGCAATGGTCAATAACCAAGAGTTGCGCCGAAGTTATTCAATCTGTTCATCTCAATTAAGAAAAAATGAATTGGATGTTTTAATTAAAACAGTGGAGGGNGGTCGATTTTCACGGGCTGCTCAAACTGATTTTCAAGCGGGCAGTCAAATTGAGGTGCTGGCGCCAAGTGGTCACTTTGTGCTTAAGCCTAAGAATGATGAACGCTATGTTGCTTTTGCCGCAGGTTCTGGAATTACCCCAGTGATGGGAATGATTTATGCAGCACTTGAACAAACAGAAAGCGCTGAGTTTGTGTTGTTTTATGGTAACAGTAAAACTTCTGATGTTTTATTGCACCAACAAATTGCGTCTTTGAAAGATCGATTCCATAACCGATTTAGCGTTCATTTCTTTTTGTCTCAACAAAAAGTAGATATGCCTTTGTACCAAGGTCGGTTTGATTTAGAAAAGGTCAGCAAGATTAACCAATACATGTTACAAGGCATTGATGCATCTGGGTATTTTGTTTGTGGTCCCGGACCTATGATCGACCAAGTGTGTGATGCCCTACAATCAATTGGCGTTGCAGAATATTTAATTCACAATGAACGATTTTTAAGTGATGGTCAAGAAATTTCATTGACTGATAAAACGGTCAAAGAGGATGCCGGCGTGACCGTTACCATTGATGGTGCTAATCATGAATTTAACTTAGAGGCTGGCACCCAAGCGACCTTGCTGGAATCAGCAGAAGCGGCTGGCGTAGATTTGCCTTACTCATGTAAAGCTGGCGTCTGTGCCACATGTCGCTGTAAATTGGTCGAAGGAGAGGTTGAAATGATTAATAATTACTCATTGGAAGCATGGGAAACCAAAGCAGGTTATATTCTCAGTTGCCAATCAGTGGCCCGCTCAAGTAAAATCCACATCTCTTTTGACGAGTGACCCTTATGAGCGCAGCCAAAATATCCAACTATTCTGAAATCGGTAAATTAAACACCGTGATCATTCATCAACCCGGTTCTGAAATGGAAAACATGACGCCGGAAACTGCTCACGAAGTTTTGTATGATGACATTTTAACTTTAGACTTGGCGCTCAAAGAGCATGCTCAATTGTCTGGAGTATTGAATAATGTTGCCGAAAATGTATTGGATTTTAAAACCTTATTGGCCGACGTATTGGTGGACCAAAAAGTTAAATTNGATTTGTTACAGGATGTATGTGCCTTGCATGGNCACAATGAGTTAGCGGACGACCTGATGGCGTTTGATGCGATTGATTTAACCAATCAATTGTTCCAAGGTACTTTGTTAAAGAAAAACACTTTGGAGCGTTATATCAGCCCATCTAGACATGCAATTCCACCGTTGCCCAATGCTTTTTTTACCCGTGATGCNGTGATGTGCGTTTATGATAAAACCATTATAGGTTCAATGGCACACCGGGTCAGGTTGACGGAAGCTTTGTTGTTAAAATCAATTTTTAACAACCACCCAAAGCTTAAAGGACAAGGTTTTCATTTTGATGGTACCAAGCAACAAACAGAACAGTTGACCATCGAAGGTGGTGATTTGTTGGTGATTCGAGATGATTTATTGGTCATTGGCTATTCAGAACGTACTTCGGCCAGAGCGATTGATCGCATGGCTGAAAAACTTTCATTGGGTCATGAAAACTTAGATATTGTGGTGGTTGAACTACCAAAAATCAGAGCCACCATTCATTTGGATATGATATTCACCATGTTAGATGTGGATACGGTGATGAATTTTGCGCCTTTAATTACCGGAGCCGGTAAATGTAAGGCTTTTCATTTGAGTTGTACCAATGGCAAAATTAACTACATCAATGAATACTCAGGTTTGCCAAAAGCATTGCGCTTGTTTGGTTTGGAGTTGAACTTTGTGAGTTGTGGCGGTGACAACCCATTTTCGCAAGAACGTGAACAATGGACCAGTGGTGCTAACTTTTTCACCTTCGCGCCTGGCCACATTATTGGTTACAAGCACAACAAAGCCACCTTAGAAGCACTGAATAATGCGGGCTTTGAAATCATTGATGCCAATGACATCATTGGCAACAAAGTTAAATTGCCTAGTGGCAAAGCTGCCGTGGCAATGGATGGATCTGAATTGTCACGTGGCGGTGGTGGTTGTCGTTGTATGACCATGCCAGTGCATCGAGATGCTGTAAATTGGTGATTGTTGTCTTTAATTAAACCATTATTAGCAGGGTTTAATGGTTGCTTAATAACTTCTTCGCTTCATCAATAAAAGCTTTTCTTTTGAACAACAGTTGCAGTTGGGTTCCGCCCAACTGTTTCCATAACACCGCTGCTCGAATTCCTGACAACAAAATGGCTCGAATCTTTTCGGTAATGGCTTGATCTTTTAAATGAAAAGGTTGNCCAGCGACAATCACTCTGGGTTGCATTTGGCTGATGGTTTTTGAATATATTTGTGCCAACTTGGCAACCACTGAACTGTTCAGTGGGTCGTCGGTATTTTGTAGTACTTTTGAATCATTCAGGCCTTTTGCTATGGTTTCCATCATTTCTGGTCTTTGTTGCAATTTGCTGGCCAAAGAGAGCAGGGTGATGGTGTATTTAATGACATTGATATAGTAGTTATCTTTATTAAATGATTTAATTAAGGTGTTCAAACCCAACGCCAAGCCTGATAGGTCATTGTTGAAAATATCCTCAGTTGACTTGGCATCAATTTTATACAGACTATTCAGACTGACTTCCCAACTTTTTTGGTCACGAACTGCTCCTGAGTTAGCCAATTCATGGGCTAAGATTGCGGATTGGTAAACGGCTGCTAAAGCTATGGTTTGTTCTCTCATTTCGATTTTAATTCACAGGTTGAAGTTAATAAATTAGATGATTCGATGATGGCGCCACCTAAACACACGTCACCGGAATAAAATACTATGGATTGTCCAGGCGTTATGGCCCTTTGTGGCTCAGTAAATTTGACTGATACAGTTTCGTCATCTTGGATTGTGACTTCGCAGGCTTGATCTGCTTGGCGGTATCTGATTTTTGCGTGGCACTGAAGCGGGAATTCTGGAGGTGATGATGAAATCCAGCTCATTTGTTTCGCCACCAATTGGTCATCAAACATCAATGCTTCATGGTCACTTTGNGCAGCGATTAGTTGGTTGTTTTGGTGTTGTTTTGCAATCACAAACCAAGGTTCTGAGCGCGCATTTTTTACCCCACCAATACCTAAGCCTTGGCGTTGTCCTATGGTGTAATACATCAAGCCATTGTGTTGTCCGATGACTTGCCCCTCTGGGTTGACGATATCACCTGGATTGGGCTTTAGATAGGTCGATAAAAAGTCTTGAAATCGTTTTTCGCCAATAAAACAAATGCCGGTGGANTCTTTTTTGTTGTACACATCTAAACCCAGTTTTTCAGCGATGGCGCGGACTTCTGGTTTTTCTATTTCTCCGACAGGAAATAAAGTTTTTGACAGTTGATATTGATTGATTGCATACAGAAAGTAACTTTGGTCTTTATTTTGGTCTACGCCTTTCAATAATTGGAATTCACCATTGGCTTCACCTTTACGCACATAATGACCCGTTGCCATCATTTCAGCACCGAGATCGTCGGCATGATCCAAAAAAGTTTTGAATTTGATTTCGCGGTTACATAAGATGTCGGGATTGGGAGTTCGTCCTTGTTTGTATTCTGCTAAAAATTCTTCAAAGACATGATCCCAATATTCAGCAGCAAAATTCCTTCGGTGCAGTTTGATGCCCAACTGGTCACTGACTGACTGGGCATCTTTAACATCTTCGTCAGCTGTACATATTTCCTGGGTATCATCTTCTTCCCAGTTTTTCATAAACATGCCTTCGACTTGATAGCCTTGTTTGATTAATAAGGCTGCGCTGACTGAAGAATCAACGCCTCCGGACATTCCTGTGATGATTTTCATTGAATTATATCTGATTGAATAAAAAGTTAATCGTAATAGCTGAATACATCAGTGTCTGTTTTCTTGCCGTTGATATGGTGGTCAATGTGGTGCAATACAAGGGGTGATCGTAAGCGATCAATGTTTTCAGCCACTTCATCTCTACTCATCCAAATGGCTTGGATGATGCCGTCATCTAATTGCTGGTTTGGNTCGAAACTGACTACTTTTCCTGCGAAGCATGAGCGTAAATAATGGTTTTTACTGTTGGCACTGGTCCATTGTGAGAATTCAATCAAATGTTCAATTTTTATATGCCAGCCGGTTTCTTCTAAGGTTTCCCTGACNGCGGCTTCCATCAAGGTTTCGCCTGGTTCTAAATGACCCGCTGGTTGGTTTAAAATTTTCTCACCATAGATGTCTTCTTCTACCATGAGAAACTTGCCATCATCTTCGATAACTGTGGCTACAGTAACTCGTGGNAACCATCGCTTACTCATACTTTTTTACCAATCCATTTAATTCCGAGGTACATACCAATGGTCGCNACGAGTATNGAAATCCACGGTGACATTCCATAACTAACGGGAATGATTCCAATCACAATAGAAAAGCTACCCGCATAAAAAGCATATGGAATTTGAGTGCGAACGTGTTCAATGTGATCGCAGCCTGAAGCCATAGATGACAGAATGGTGGTGTCTGATATTGGCGAACAATGATCGCCCCAAACCGCGCCTGCCAATACAGAGGCTATGGTCAAATATATAATATAAAAATGCTCGGGATCCAACAAATTCTGGGCGTCCAGTAAATTATAGGTAACCGGAATGATTAATGGTATTAGTATACCCATAGCACCCCAGCTGGTTCCTGTACCAAATGCGGTTAATGCGGCCACCACGAATGTAATCAAAGGCATCCAATGCACAGACAAAAAGTTTTTCACCGAATCAGCGATGAATTGACCGGTCAGTAATTGTTCGCTGATTGCAGACAATGACCAAGCCAGAATCAGAATCACCATGGCCAGTAGCATGGGTTTGATGCCTTTATACCACGCATTTACGGTTTGTTCTAAGGTTAGAATGCCTTGAATCACACTCAGTATGGCTGCCACCANCACACCAGATGTGGTGCCCCAAACCAAGGCTTTGTATGAGTCCACATCTTTACTGTAGATCACTTCTTTAAAAGTTTGTTCGGGGTTGCTGAAATCAATGCCGGTGTAATAAATACCGCCCATCACAACCAGTATCATGGTGAATATAGGTAAGATGGCATTGATGGCTCTGAGTGGCTTGCCTTCAACTGGTAGGATTTCATCTTTATCATGAGTGATGTTGGTGTTGTTGAGAGTGGTTTGTTCACGTGCTTTAAGTTCAGCNTGGTACATTGGNCCAAAGTCGCGTCCAGTACTGGCTACTATTATGGTTAAAAACAGCGCCAATATGGGATAAAAGCTATAAGGAATGGTTTGGATGAAAACAGCATAGCCGCCCATGTCTGTATAGCCAACAGACTCCAGAGCATCACCGATCAAACCCACTTGAAAGCCAACCCAAGTCGTTACCAATGCAAGACAAGCAATCGGTGCGGCAGTCGAATCAACCAAGTAGGCCAGTTTTTCACGGCTTATTTTCATTTTATCTGTCACTGGCCGCATGGTATTGCCAACCACCAAGGAGTTGGCATAATCATCAAAAAATATACTCATGCCCATACCAATAGTGGCTAAAGAGGCTCTTTTGACATTGTTTGCCCATTTTAAAATCAAATTAACAACACCTTGCATGCCACCATTTCTTGAAATAATGCCAACCATGCCGCCAATCATCAATGAGAAAATGATGATAGAAGCATGTCCAGAATCAGCCATTGCTTCAACCGCAAACACTTGAACCGTTTGTAAGGGTGCCGTAAAAAATGATGGAAAGTCTAGGCCGCCAATAATCCAAACACCTACAACCAAGCCAGTAAAAAGGGCGGGGATGACCTGTCTGAATATCAATGCAATTGAAATGGCTAATATTGTCGGNATGACAGAAAGCCAGGTTCCAGCATAAGGCACCACGGTGTCTGTTGTTTCTTCCGCGAAAGAAGCTGCGCTTATAAAGATTAAAATCAATGAGATAAGCGTTTTACTTAAAGGTGTATATGGCATGTTAATTTTTAAGGTATANATTTTTGAATTTAGATTTTAGCATCCTTTTACATTTAATTCATTAAGCCGATTTATGGTCCCAACATCACTCCAAGTGCCAGTATGGATTTGACCGGTGACTCGTTTTTTGGCAATGGCTTTTTTAATTAATGGAGTGACACTGAATGCGGTTCCAATAACTTGGCCTTTGAATAAATCAGGATGAAAAATTCCAATACCGGAATACGTGTAGCTGGCTTGGTTGGCTTGCTTGGGCTTCAATTGATCATGCGTTAATGCAAAATCACCATCAGGGTTGTGCGCTGGATTTTGGACCAAAACCAAATGGGCCCATATCCCGGGTTTTAATTCAGCCAAGGCATTGAAATCAAAATCGNTTAATACATCGGCATTTACCGCAAGAAAAGGTGAATTGTCTAACAGCGGAAGGGCTTTGAGCATGCCGCCGCCGGTTTCTAGCGCTCGATCGCCTTCGTCCGATATGGAAATTGCCACAGATTCGGGGGCATGNTTATTGGCATAACTGATAATTTGCTGCTTTAACCAACATACATTTATCACTAATTGTTTAAACCCAGCTTCAGCTAACCGTGTGAAATGATGGGCCAACAGCGGTTTGCCTTGCACCACCGCTAAGGGTTTGGGGGTATGGTCGGTTAAGGGTTTTAAGCGTTCTCCTCTGCCAGCAGCAAGAATAAAAACCTTCATTGTTGTTGTGCTATAGACGGCTGTAAATCAATGAGTAATTGACCAAATGATGATAATTCGGGGTATTTTTGACAGGTGTCTATAAGGTATTTCATGGTTCTTGGAATGTCATATAAATATTTCTTTTTACCATCTCGGTAATTCAAGCGACAAAATATGCCAATGGCTTTTAAATGTCGTTGTGCCGCCATCAGGTCAAACCAGCGAATGAATTGGTCGAATGAGTAGGTGGTTGTGTTGTTTAGATTGTATTGCATAAGATAGTATTCAACCCAAAGATCAATTGATTCTCTGGGCCATGATACATAACAATCTTTTAATAAAGAGGCTAAGTCGTAACTGAGCGGGCCCATGACAGCATCTTGAAAATCGATAATTCCAGGTTTTTCTGCCACCAGCATGATGTTGCGACTGTGAAAGTCTCGATGGACCAATACTTGTGGTTGGGATGTTGCATTTTTAATTAACAAACCAAAAGTATGCCCTATTATTTGATTTTCTGTATGACTTAATTGATATTCTAAATGTTTGCCTATAAACCAATCTGTAAATAAATTAACCTCTAAAGTGAGTAACTTGGCATCATATTTGGGTAATGCGTCTACGTTTTTAATTGATTGGATTTTGATTAATTCATCAATCGCCAACTGATACAACTCTGTGGCAGATTGTTGATTTAATTGATCGAGATACAGTACCGAACCAAAATCGCTGAGTAGCATAAAGCCTTTGTCGGCATTATAGGCATACACGATTGGGACATGGATGTGATTATCGGACAGTAGTTTTTGTACCTGTATAAATGGGGCACAATCCTCCTGTGTAGGCGGTGCGTCCATAACGATAAACGAATGCTCATCATTTTGAGGTTTAAAAAGAAGATTCGTCGTGTCGGTTACAACTATGCGGTAATAACTTCTGAAACTGGCATCTTCAGAAGCTGGATTTAGGGTGAATTGTTTGGTTCCAATGGTTTGATTGAGCCACTGGTTCAATTCGTCTTTGCGACTGTTCATTGATGATTGGTATCAGTTTGGACCAAGCTCAGTCGGCTTTGATTTTTTAAGCACTGAGGTGATGACGTGTTGATGTTCAAAGTAAACCAAAAAAGTTTCATATTCCCAGCGCGTGATTGGAGGATTGCCTACAGCAGCTGATTCGCTGATTGGATCACCAAACTGGCTTCTTACTTGGTTCATGGTAGATGACTTTTGAGGTACATCTAAGTTTTGTTTCGCTTCGACCCGGTCAATCAATAAAACATCGGCATGACTACAAAGGGGTGCGATTAACAGTAGAGCTGTTAGTATGAGCGTTTTCATAAGATTCAATGCTTTGGTAAATGGTATATTCTATCAATTATTGCCAAGGGATGTCACTGTTGTCTATATGGATAATGTGAACCCTGTTACAAAAGTACTTCGTTCGGGGCCAATGGTCTTTATAGTTAGGTTATTGATTAAGAAAAAATAGGTGATTGAGAATATTGGTTTCATGATGGTGAGACAATCGTTATAATTCAGCAAATGAAGCAATTGTGGCTCTACATATTCCAAATTTATGTTTGGTTGNTTATATATCCTTTCTCCTGGACCTTGACTGTGCTGGTAGCCATTGTTATCAGTTTGTTGTCTATTATGGGAGCTGCTCAGTTTGCCGGTAGGTATGTGGCCAGACCTTGGGGGAAAATTATTTTATGGATAACTCCAGTTAAATTAATAAGGCATGGTAGGGAACATATAGCGCCCAACCAATCTTATGTCGTCGTTGCTAATCATCAAAGTACTTATGACATCTTGGTTATTTATGGTTATTTGCCTTTGGATTTTAAATGGGTAATGAAGATTGAACTCAGAAAAGTACCTTTTCTTGGTTTTGCCTGTGAAAAAATGGGCCATATTTATGTTGATAGAAAGAACCGACAGGCATCAATAAATGCCATGGAGACTGCAAAAGAAAAACTAGTGGATGGTACTTCGGTGGTGTTTTTTCCTGAAGGCACTCGTGGTTCTGGGGTGACATTAAAGCCATTTAAGAAAGGTGCGTTTAGAATGGCTAAAGACCTTCAATTACCGATTTTGCCGGTCAGCATAAAAGGTGCCGATGACGTTTTAGCCAGTGATGGATTTTTTATCACGCCCGGTCAAATCAATTTAACATTTCATCAACCGATTAGCATTGATGAAATCAATGCCCTCAGTACCAACGACATCATTCAAAAGGTTGAAAAAGTCATTGTATCGGGTCTTTGATTGTCCGATACTTGATGTCACTTATATTTAATTGAAATAACAATGGAACTGTTATTTGTGTTCTTGTCATTACTCAACTTATAATAATCTACTATGACTACTATTAAAAAAATAATTTCTTTGGTTCTGGTGTTGATGCTATTAATTGTTGCGATAGCTATCAGCAGTATGAACGCTGAAGGTGTGTCGCTGAACTTACATTGGTACCAATTGAATTGGCCACTTGGGTTTACCTTATTGTTGTTTTCATGTTTTGGCGTGGTATTTGGAATTTTGTTGGGTTGGATGTTTTGGACATGGCCAGCAAATAAGCAAAAAACCTATTGGAAGCGTGCTTATTTTAAACTTAAACAAGAACATGACAGTTTAAGTGAAAAAGAACAAAAACAAATCACTCAAATAGCTGATGAAGGGCAGGTTAAAATTCCATGAGTCACCCTTTTATGTGGACATCTTTGGCTTTATTGGCTGGTGTATTAATGGGNCTGTATTTGTCGTATATGCTCAAAAAAGCCAACACAAAGAGGACTTTTGAGCAGTTAAATCACCGGTATTTCAAAGGCTTNAATTATTTACTTAATGACGAAGCCGATAAGGCCATTGATGTCTTTATTCNATTGGCTGAAACTTCGCACGAAACCTTTGAGCCACAACTGGCTTTGGGGAATTTGTATCGTCGCAAAGGTGAAGTGGATCGGGCCATCAAATTACACCAAGCCCTCATAGCACAAGCTGAATTGCCTGAGCGTTATCGAACGCGTGCATTACTGGCCATTGGTAAAGATTACATGAGTGCTGGCTTACTTGACCGAGCTGAGGTGTTGTTTTCAGAGTTGGTTGAGATTGAAGCACATACGCCAGAAGCCCTGCAGTCATTGGTTGAAATCTATCAACAAGANCAGGATTGGTTACAAGCAATTAAATCTGCCAGCCGTTTTCAAACGGCCACCAATAGAAACATGCAAGTACCCATTGCGCATTTCTATTGTGAGTTGGCAGAATTGGCGGTTTCACAAAACGATCAAATCCAGGCAGAAAAATATTTGGCTTCTGCTTTAAGAGTCGANGAGGGTTCGGTAAGGGCACATNTAATCTGTGCCAAGATCAACGAATCACAAAAACACTGGGAAAAAGCCATTGCTGAGTACCAAAGTGCTGTAGCTGCGGATTCAGCCTATATCCCCATCTTTATTGCTGATATGGCTGATTGTTATTTGGCATTAAATCAAGGTGATTTACTTGAGAAAAATTTACTAGAATTAATCAACAGTTATAAAGGTGTTTCACCAGTTTTGACATTGGCTGANTACTATGCCGACGTCAAAGGAGGCGATTTTGCGTCNGAATTTTTAAGCGAGCAGCTAAAGAAAAGGGCATCTTTTAAGGGTTTGAATGCCATTCTTGGTTTAAATGAAAAAGACTCAGCGGGTCAGGATTTTGTTTATATTGATGTACTTAAAGAGCTGATTACAAAACTGTTAAAAGGCCAACCCAAATTGCGTTGTCGAAAGTGTGGTTTTGGGGCTAAATCTTTGCATTGGCAATGTCCAAGTTGCAAACATTGGGGCGTGGTTAAACCCATACATGGTCTTGAATCTGAATAACCTTTGGGCCACAGTGGCCATCAATGCTTTGTCAGTTGCTTTGTTATTGGCTTGGTATGTGTATGGCTACCGTTCAGTCATTACTGACCATGCCAATAACAGAAGCCTGCACCAAGGTCAGTCGGTCACAGGTGGTGGATTTTTGATGTTGCTTCCATTGTGTGTGAGTTTATGGTGGATCAACCCTGGCTATTTTCCCACTTTTTTATTGTTTTCGATGTCCTTATTGGGGTTGGCTGATGATAAATATGATTTGTCATTTAAATTAAGGTTGCTCATACAAGCCCTATTGATTGCCTTGAGTTTGGTTTATTTTGATTTTACTTTTGGCTTGGTTTTCTTGTTCCTCGTGGTTGCCAGTATCTGGTGGGTAAATTTATTTAACTTTATGGATGGTGCCAATGGGATGGCTGGCTTGCATGCACTGATTATTGTGGTGTTTTATTCTTTGCTTGCTAAGTCTTTTGACATTTCCCTGGTCATGTCTGCATCTATGGCAGCCATCATCATTGTGTATTTGTATTTNAACCTGTTTTTGAAAAAATTGTTCATGGGTGATTCAGGCAGTTTAGCAATTGCTTTGTTGTTAGCAATTTTAGCCTATGGGGCTTTAAAGACTGGTTTGTTAAGCTATTTTCAAGTGGCATTGATTCACGCTGTTTTCATTGTTGATGCTACATTGACTTTATTCGTTCGACTTATAAAAGGTGACAATGTTACCCAAGCTCATGCCACTCATTTATACCAAAGACTGATAAAGAGCCGGTATTCTCATGTTATGATTTCATCCGCTTATGCGCTCGTAACCGCTGTACTGTGTATCACTGCATTTGCCATCACAGGGTTAACTCAAACCAGCCAATTCGGTGTGGTGGTCATTGCTTATCTGTTATTAATCATGATTTTTATGAAATATTTTCATACAGGACGTTAAAATACACAAATGATTAACCGGGTTTTACATTTAAGAATTGCTGTCGTCTGTCATGATTCATTCATGGTCTGGTTGGCATGGACCTTGTGCTTTTTAATTAGATACAGCCTTTGGCCTGAATCACCGCCCATGGTGTATTGGTCCGCTGAAATACTCGCCATCATCGTGATTCAAAGCATTATTAGCTTTTTATTCAATATGTATCGAGGTTTGTGGCGTTTCGCCAGCATGCCTGATTTAATCAATTTAGTTAAATCAGCTTCGGTCGGAACTTTAACGATTGCTTTGTTGTTCTTTCTGTTCAATCGTTTGGAAGGGATTCCACGCAGCGTTTTATTGATGTATCCAGTTCTGTTGGTGATNTTGTGGGGTGGACCTCGAATCTCTTATCGCATGTGGAAGGATAAATACTTTAACCTCAGAACTCAAAATATTCCGCGTGCNGTGATTGTTGGTGCTGGAAATATTGCCGATTTATTTATTCGAAATGCGGTCAGCAATAAGTCTTGTCACGTGATATTTATTATTGATGACAATTCTGAATTCAAGGGCACTCAATTACGCGGTGTGAAGATTAAATCTGGCATCGATCGATTAGAGCAGATGGTTGAAGATTGTCATATTGATTTAGTGATAATTGCCCAACAAAATCCGAGTTCTGAATTAATCAAAAGTGTGGTTGATCAATTGGCCACCAGTGAATGTACAATCCGAGTGGCTCCAGATCCTGACGATTATGAAAATAACTTGATTAATTTCAATCAATTACAACCAATCACTGTAGAGGATTTNTTGGGCAGAGATAAGGTTGAGTTGGATTGGGCTGAAGTGGCAAGTTACATTAAAAACAAATCAGTNCTGGTCACNGGAGGTGGTGGTTCTATTGGATCAGAATTGTGTCGTCAATTGGCTCGTTTTGGTGTAAGTAAACTGACCATTGTTGACCATTCAGAATACAATTTATATGCCATTGATAAAGAGTTGGCGGAATCAGAACTGGTGGTGAATTCTCACTTGTGTGATGTCACCAATCATGCACATTTATTCCATATATTTAAAGTCGCCAGCCCCGATGTGGTGTTTCATGCCGCGGCTTATAAGCATGTTCCTTTGTTAGAGGGTCATGTTTGTGAAGGCTTCCTCAATAATGTGATTGGCACTCAAAATGTGGCAGATTGTTGTGCCGAATTTTCTGTGGATAAAATGGTGCTGATTTCTACTGACAAAGCGGTCAACCCTTACAGCGTGATGGGCGCGACCAAACGCTTGGCTGAGAAGTACTGTCAGCTAAAAAATGAAACCACAGAGACAGAATATTTGACGGTCAGGTTTGGCAATGTTTTGGGTTCAGCAGGTTCCGTGGTTCCACTGTTTGAGCAGCAGATAGCTCATGGCGGTCCAGTGACCGTTACCCATGAAGATATTGAACGTTATTTCATGACCATTGAAGAGGCCTGTCAGTTGATTTTACAAAGTTTAGTGCTGGGTAATGAAAATGATGTTTTGGTTTTAGATATGGGTAAACCGGTAAAAATCATGTCCTTGGCGGAACGCATGATTGCACTTTCAGGAAAGTCTAAAGACATAAACATACAAGTCACTGGATTAAGGTCTGGTGAAAAATTGTATGAGGAATTACATTATGATATTGAAACACTTGAGCCCACTCGGGTAAAAAAAATCAGTGCCGTTAAACACACGCACAAACAACCCTTGCAATTGATTAAAGAGATCAATGCTGGGAAACAAGCCGCCGAAAAATTTGAGCAAGATCCATTGAGAAAACTGTTGTGCAAATTAGTTCCTGAATTCAAAAATCATGAACTGCATTTAGTTAAAAACACAAATCCAACAACTGAACAAAAAAACCAATGAAAAAAATTACCAAAGCTGTGTTTCCTGTCGGCGGGATGGGCACTCGATTTTTACCTGCCACCAAATCAATCCCTAAAGAACTGTTGCCAATCATTGATAAACCATTGATTCAATATGCAGTAGAGGANGCTTTGGAAGCAGGAATTACAACTTTAATATTTATCACCAGTGCGACAAAACATGCCATCAGTGATCATTTTGATCCAATGCCAGACCTTCGCTCAAAGTTTATCGAGCAGGGCAAACCGCATTTGGCTAAAAAACTAGATACTTTGCCGTTGGAGATTCAGCGTGTCTTTATTCCACAAGGCCAGCCATTAGGTTTGGGTCATGCGGTACTCCAAGCCGAAAGCTTAATTGAAGAGGGTGAAATGTTTTCTGTGTTGTTGGCCGATGATTTTATTCAGGCTGCAGACAACCCCTTAAGTCGATTAATTGATGCAGCTTACACCCATCAAAAAGCCACCATCAGTGTCGAACAGGTGTCGGATCAACGAATCGGTAGTTATGGGGTAATCGCTGCAGACAGNTGGGATGGTGATTTAACTCAAGTGACGGACATTGTTGAAAAACCGAAAGCCGAAGAAGCGCCATCGAATTTTGGGGTGATTGGTCGTTATGTGTTGCCTCATGCGGTGTTTTCAATATTGCGACAAACTGAAATGGATCACAACAGTGAGATACAATTAACAGATGCCTTAGAGCATCTGATGCGATTGAATGGTTTGCAAGCTGTTAAATTATCAGGACAGCGCTTTGACTGCGGTAGTCAGGAAGGTTTTGTGTTGGCTAATTTACATGTGGCGATGCAAAACAAGCAACTNAAAGCACAAATAACTGATTATTTTTCTAAATACGAATGATCGAAGGCTTCTGGTAATAGATCACTGATGCTTTTAGTGATAAATTGTCCAGGACTGGTTTCAAGGTGAACTTGGGTGTGTTGATAACCATGTTCAAATATGATTTGTCGGCAGGCGCCACAAGGTGGACAGGCCTGACCTTTTTTTCCAATAATCAATATCTCTTCGATTTTAGTTCCGCCATTGACAATCATTTGAGAGACTGCTGATTGTTCCGCACAACAACCAATCGGATAGGCTGCATTTTCAACATTGCAGCCCATATGGATGTGTCCTTGGTTATCCATAATCGCGGCACCCACCTTAAATTTAGAATATGGTGAATATGATTTTTTATGCGCTATTTTGGCGGCATTGAATAATTCGCTTTGTTTCATTATGTTTTGGGTAAATAGTAGATTTCAGGTAACTGACGTAACTTCTCTTCTAAATCCATACCGTATCCAAAAATATAATGATCGGGTATGTTCATGGCCACATAATCAGGTTTGTAATTAGCATATGTGCGGTTATGTTCTTTATGAATCAATACCACGGAGGAGGCTGATAGCGCGCCTTTTTCAAGACACCATGCATGCGCCGCTGCCAANGTATGGCCTTCATCGTAAATGTCATCACAGAGAATGACATGGTGGTTTTCCATATTGATTTCAGGTTGGTATTTCCATACCAACTGTCCACCAGTTTGGCTTTTACCATAGCGAGATAATTGTAANTAATCCATTTCCATGTCTAGATTCAAGCGTTTAGCTAATGTAGAGGCAAAAATCATGCCACCATTCATAATGGTTAAAAAAGCCACTTCTTTACCCGCAAAATCTTGATTGATTTGTGTTGCCAATTGATCGATGGCCGTGTTAATGGCTTGTTTGTTAATCAACACTTCGCTGTTGGGTGGTAATATTTTGCTATACATGATGTTNATGGTTTCTCAGTCGATTGAAAGTTGGTAGAATAATAAATTTACCCTATTGAGAATAAAATGATTAGAAAAACAATAACCTTATTCACATTGTTAAGCCTGAATTTTATGGTTTATGCAGAAAGTATGCAAGGTCAGCCTGCTCCGACTTTCAATCTTGAAGATCAATCGGGTCAATTACATCAATTGGCTGATTATCAAGGCCAGTATTTAGTGGTCTATTTTTACCCCAAGAATGACACCACAGGATGTACCATCGAAGCCAAAGCATTTCGTGATAATTACGGCGCAATCAAAGCCATGAATGCCGATGTAATAGGGGTTTCTCTCGATGATGCTGAGTCTCATCGGGCTTTTATAAAAAAATATGATTTNCCTTTCAATTTACTGGTTGATGCCGATAAGCAAATGTCCCGTGATTATGGAGTAGATGGTGGTATGGCTTTTTTCAGTTATGCCAAAAGACAAACCTTTGTCATCGATCCACAAGGTCAAATTGCGATTCATTTTGAAGAAGTCAATCCAAGCACTCATGCTGATCAAGTGATTGCTGCATTGAAAGATTTAACAACTAAAGCAGCATCAATCGAAAATAAACAAGCCGTTAAAGACCAAGTCAGTGTGACCGAAGTTGTAGATGGTGCNGCGGTTTATGGTCAAAAGTGGCCAGTTGAAGCCATTAATGCGGTTGGTATTGCGACGGCATTAGATGAACCTAAAAGTTATACCANTGACAACCATGTTATCACTGGAAACATCACCAGGGTCTGTCAAACAAAAGGCTGTTGGATGATATTAACCGAAGGTGATGCCTTTGCACGTGTGGACTTCAATGACCATGCATTTTTAATTCCTAAAGATTCAAAAGGTCAGGCCGAGGTCTATGGTCGTTTGGTTGAAAAAGAACTGTCTGAAAAGCAACGGGCACATTATGCCGCTGAAGGCTCTGGTGAGTTGCCGGCTAAAAGCTATGAAATAGTCGCCGATGCGGTAAAAATAAAAGGTTCTTAAAGCGAACAACTAATCTTAAATAAAATTATAATAATAAATAAAAGGAGCATATCGTGGAAGGTGTGATTGGAATATTGTTGTCACTGGGTTTGTTAATGTATTTGGCTTATCGAGGGATCAGTGTGATTATTTTAGCCCCCGTTTTAGCCATGNTGGCTGTCGTNCTGGCTGGTGAAGGGAGTCAAATGTTGGGTATTTATACCCAAATATTTATGGCTAAACTGGGTTCATTTGCNATCAGTTATTTTCCAATTTTTCTGTTAGGCGCCATATTNGGAAAACTAATGGAGGACTCTGGATCTGCTAAAGCGATTGCCAGAAGCATCATCAATGTTTTNGGCATTAAACATGCCGTTTTTGCGATTGTTGCGGCTTGTGGGATGTTGACTTATGGTGGCGTTTCCGTGTTTGTTGTGGCCTTTGCGGTATATCCATTGGCAGCTGCGTTGTTCCGTGAAATAGATTTGCCAAAACGTTTTATTCCAGCCGCTGTGGCCTTAGGTGCATTCACTTTTACCATGACCTGTTTGCCAGGAACGTCGCAAATTCATAACATCATTCCTGCTAAATATTTTGGTACCGATATGTATGCCGCACCAGTTATTGGGTTGTTGGCCGGTTTCAGTATGATGTTTGCCGGCATTGCATGGATTAATTATCGCATCAAGAAAAACAAGGCAGAAGGCTACGGTGAAAATCACAGTAAGGAGCCTTTGGTGGTTGAAGACCATTCTTTACCACATATCTTAACTGCTGTAATGCCAATAGTTGTGGTGGTTTTGGCTAACTTTTTATTACAAAAATTAGTGATACCTCATTGGGATACCGCTTATTTAGCAACTGAAAAGTTCGGTCAAATTAATGTCAATAATGTGAAGTCAATTTGGTCAATGATTATGTCATTGGTGTTGGCAATTTTGGTGGTCGTTGGTTTGAATTGGAAGAAGTTTGTAGATGTCAATGCCACCATGACCAAAGGGGCTATTGGTTCAATGTTACCCACGTTTAATACAGCATCAGAAGTCGGCTATGGAGCAACCATAGCATCCTTGGCGGCATTTACTGTGGTTAAAAATGCAGTGATAAATATCTCTCCTGAAAATCCTTTGATTTCAGAAGTGGTGGCAGTCAATGTACTGGCCGGCATCACTGGATCCGCTTCCGGAGGTCTGACCATCGCTTTAGAGGCTTTGGGCACGACCTATACCGAGTTGGCGCAACAATTCAGTATCAACCCTGAATGGATGCATCGTTTAGCCTCCATGGCATCGGGTGGGTTTGATTCATTGCCGCATAATGGTGCGGTGATTACGCTATTAACCATTTGTGGTTTGTCTCATAAACAATCATACAAAGACATCTTTATGGTTTCATTGGTTATTCCAGTCAGTATTACAGCGATTACTGTAGGCATTTTAAGCTTATTGATTTAGTGGGTTGTTACAATGAAATTAACTGAACAAGAAACCAAACAGTTCAAACAAGATGGCTACTTGATTAAGCGACAATTGATAGATATGGCATTGCTTAATGATTTACGACATCAAGTTAAACTGCAATTACAGTTGCGTTTACCACCGTTTGAGTTAGAGGCAGAGTTGGGCTACCCTAAAGCGCCTGAATCGGTAGAAGCTGAAGGTGGTTTAACCATTCGTCGTTTATTGTTGGCATACAGTCGGGATGCAGCTTTTCGTGAATGGGCAAAAAACAAAGTGGTGAAACAAATTTTGCAACAGTTGTTGGAATCTGAAAATGTCTATTTGGTTCAGTCTCATCATAACTGTATCATGACAAAACAACCTCAGTATTCCAGCCAAACGGGTTGGCACAGAGACATTCGGTATTGGAAATTCAGTGATGATTTATTAATCAATTCATGGTTGGCGATGGGTGATGAAAATAATGCCAATGGTTGTCTTAAAGTGTTGCCAGGTACTCA
>JGI24723J26617_10000137_pt1 | contig 75698 bp, 58 predicted proteins | sample Cruoilmetagenom6_FD_26617 | JGI IMG/M metagenome (IMG submission 26617) | reverse complement strand
TTACTGCCTTTACTGCCTTTACTGCCTTTACTGCCGTGCGTACCATTTAGCTTACCAAGGAAATCAACCTCAACATCTGTGTTCCAGCCGATACCCTTGCCGCCGTTACCGAGCTTACCCATTAGCGGGCCAAGAGCAGTAAAGCGCTCGTAGGTTGCTGGGAAATCACGCTCAACAGTCACTAAGTTTGGCATGGTTTTGCCAGGAATAAGGTCACATTCGCCCTTCTTCCAATCTTTCACATCAAGAGCCTGCGCCATTTCACCTGGTGTATCGTGCAAAATAGGTAGGGTAACGATGTCTTTTTCAACACCTAAATGCCCAACACAAAGCTCAGAGTATTTCTTGGCTAGACCTTTGTAGATATCAAAGTCTGAACGACTTTCCCAAGCTGGGTCCACTGCACGTGTTAGTGGGTGAATGAAAGGGTGCATGTCAGATGTATTCAAGTCGTTCTTCTCGTACCATGTTGCTGTTGGCAACACGACGTCAGAGTATAGACAAGTAGTGGACATTCTAAAGTCCAGTGTCACAACTAAATCTAGCTTACCTTCAGGCGCTTCCTCGTGCCATTTAACTTCACTTGGTTTCTCGCCTCCAAAAGTGCCCAAATCTTTACCAAGCAAACCGTTTTTGGTGCCGAGGAGATGCTTAAGCATATACTCATGGCCCTTACCGGATGACCCAAGAATATTTGAGCGCCAGATGAACATGTTGCGTGGGAAGTTCTCTGGGGCATCAGGGTCTTCACATGAAAACGCAATGCTGCCGTCTTTGAGGCCTTCTTTGACATATTCAATTGGGTCTTTACCAGCCGCTTCCGCGTCTTTGGTAATTTTAAGTGGGTTTACATTCAGCTGCGGTGCTGATGGTAACCAACCCATACGCTCAGAGCGCACGTTACAGTCGATAAGTGAGTAATCTTTCCACTTATCTTTATCCGCGAGTGGGGACAATATTTCATCGACACCGAGCTTCTCGTAGCGCCACTGATTTGAGTGGTTATAGAAGAAACTTGTTGAGTTCATGTGCCGTGGTGGGCGTGACCAGTCTAGGCCAAATGCCAGAGGCTGCCAGCCAGTTTGTGGACGTAGTTTTTCCTGACCCACATAGTGCGCCCAACCGCCGCCCGATTTACCAACACAACCACACATGATGAGCATGTTCATGATGCCACGATAGATCATATCCATGTGATACCAGTGGTTAACCGCAGCACCCACGATGACCATAGAACGACCGCGTGTTTTGTCAGCGTTATCAGCAAACTCGCGTGCGACTTTGATAACATTGGCGCGATTAACACCTGTGATGGCTTCTTGCCATGCAGGTGTGTAAGGCACGTCATCGTCGTAGCTAGTTGCGATGTTTTTGCCGCCGTGCCCATTATCAACACCGTAGTTAGCTATCATAAGGTCGAACACGGTAGCAACGAGCATTTCGCCGTCTTTGGTTTTAACCTTTTTCACAGGCACGTTGCGTTCTAGTACGCTTGCGTGGTCCGTGTGGTTAAAGATACCAACTTCATTTTCCAAGTTACCGAAGTAAGGGAAACCAACATTAACAACGTCGTCGCTCTTACCTTTTAGGCTTGTCTCAGGCCATAGGTCTTCGCCAGACGTTGTTTCTTTAAGCTCAAGGTTCCATTTGCCAGACTTGTCCCAGCGGGATCCGATAGTACCATTTGGCACTTTGATCTCACCTGAGTTGCCGTCCATGACAACAGGCTTCCACTCAGCGTTTTCAACTTCACCCAAATCACCGTCAAGATCAGAAGAGCGCAGCGTGCGACCTGGTACATAACGACCATCTTTTTCATCCAAGCATACAAGGAAAGGCATGTCGGTATATTGACGACAGTAATCGTCAAAATATTCGCTCTTATTCTCAACATGGAACTCTTTAAGAATAACGTGGCCCATCGCCATCGCCATTGCACTATCCGTACCTTGACGTGGGTTTAGCCAAAGATCAGTGAGTTTCGCAACTTCTGAGTAATCAGGCGTTACTGAAACAGTTTTGGTGCCTTTGTAGCGTACTTCGGTGAAGAAGTGAGCGTCTGGTGTACGTGTCTGAGGGACGTTAGAGCCCCAAGCAATGATGTAGCCTGAATTATACCAGTCGGCACTTTCAGGTACATCCGTTTGCTCACCCCAAGTTTGTGGGCTTGATGGTGGCAAGTCACAATACCAATCATAAAAGCTCATACAAACACCACCGATAAGCGACAAATAGCGCGAACCAGCAGCATATGAGACCATAGACATAGCAGGAATAGGGCTAAAGCCTATAACACGGTCAGGGCCGTGTTTTTTTGCTGTGTGCACGTTAGCAGCAGCAATAAGCTCGTTAGCCTCATCCCAATCAGCCCGTACAAATCCACCAAGGCCGCGAACCTTTTTATATTCAGCAGATTTAACAGGGTCTGATGTGATGCTCGCCCATGCATCCACAGGGTCTGGATGGGCTTCTTTTGCTTCACGCCACATTTTCAACAAACGTGAACGGATCATTGGAAATTTCAGGCGGGCAGCAGAGTATAGATACCAGCTGTAGCTAGCACCCCTTGCACAACCACGAGGCTCGTGGTTTGGCAAATCAGGGCGCGTGCGCGGATAATCTGTTTGCTGAGTTTCCCATGTAACAAGACCGTTCTTGACATAAATTTTCCAAGAGCATGAGCCCGTACAGTTCACTCCATGAGTGGAGCGCACAACCTTGTCATGCGCCCAACGACCACGGTAGGCCTTTTCCCAATCACGGTTCTCATCCGTAGTGATACCATGCCCCCCTGAGAAGGTCTCAGGGGATTTGGTGAAGTAGCTTAGCCTGTCTAAAAAGGCACTCATATTTTTACTCCTAAAATCGCGGTTAGTCGTTTTTTGTTATTGTTTTTAAGGGTTTTTCACATATGCGTTTTTGCGCGTATAGAACCACCAGTTGATGACAATACAGACGCCGTAGAAGATGGCAAAACCGTATAGCGCATACTCAGGTGTGGTTGCTTTGATCTGCTCACCAAACACTTTAGGGATAATAAAGGCACCATAAGCTGCGACCGCTGAGGTCCAACCAAGTACTGGGCCTGCCTGCTCTTTATCAAACACCATAGCGATGGTGCGGAAAGTAGAACCATTACCGATGCCAGTTGCTGCAAAGAGCACAATAAAGAGGATCAAGAACTGATAGAAGTAATCTTCAGGTGTCGCAGAGGCGTATGCCGCTTTCATGTAGTATGCAACGCCGAGCGCTGAAAGAACCATAGCTATTGAGATAAACTGAGTTACCTTCGCACCACCAAAACGGTCAGCTAGTGAGCCACCGATTGGACGGATAAGCGCGCCGATGAATGGGCCCATCCATGCAAACATCAAAGCAGACGGACCGTTTGCGTTCACTGTTGTGTGAACCAATGTACCGTCAACCATCAAATGCTGATAACCAAAGATCACTTTAATCGCAAGTGGTAGGGCTGCAGAAAAACCAATAAACGACCCGAAAGTCATGGTATAGATCACGGTCATTGCCCATGTGTGCTTGTTGTTAAAGATTTTGAACTGGCGCTGTAGATTTGTGCGCACAGTNCCTGGGATCAGTTTCATCAAAAACAANGTTAATGCGATAACAATTGGAAGAACCAACCATTTGTTAAGTTCAAGACCTGAACCACCAACACCTGCAGGTAACATTAACCAAAGACCAAANACCGCTGTTGCAAAACCAATGAGCAACATACCGATGATTTTAGTCGCTGCACCANCAAAGCTGGATGCGCCCGGTGAAACATGCTCGTCGCGGATGTTATTTAGTCCGAACCAGCCAGCCACAGACAGCGGTATGAGGAAGATCAGCCAAACATACCCAGCGTTAAAGATAAATGTATCTGTGCCAGCAGCAATTTTACCGATCAATGTACCTGATGACGTTTCAAGTGCCATAGGCGCGCCACCGAAAAGACCAAAGGTCATCACAAGCGGGATAAGAATTTGCATGGTAGTAACACCAAAGTTGCCTAGACCAGCGTTCATACCAAGTGCATAGCCTTGGATTTTCTTAGGGTAGAAGAAGCTGATGTTGGACATAGAAGACGCAAAGTTACCGCCGCCAAGACCAGACAAGAGAGCTGCAATTTGGAACATCCAAAGTGGACTGTTCTTATCTTGCAGCAAATATCCTGCCATCACAGCCGGGATAATAAGTAAGGCTGTGGTCAAGAAAAGCGTATAGCGACCACCCGCCAAGCGGATAAAAAAGCTGGATGGGATGCGAAGCGTTGCACCAGACAAGCCAGCAATCGCTGCCAGTGTAAAGAGTTGGCTAGGTGCAAAGTCAAAACCAAGGTTCAACATTTGAACCGTGATGATGCCCCAATATAGCCAAACTGCAAAGCCGCAAAGTAGCGATGGAATGGAAATCCAAAGGTTGCGGGTGGCGATGGCTTTGCCAGTTGCTTCCCATTGAGCTTGGTCGTCCGGGTTCCAGTCTCTTAAGTCTTCATTTCTACGTGACATAATGTCCTCCATAAGTACCAATGCCCCCAAAATGGGGGCACAGGATTTAGTATTATTATTCAGTTGATTCCAATTCTGGGAAGTTCCGCGGTCCAGCTAAATCTGGGTTGCGTTTCTTGTCCAGTGCAAGGATTGAGAAGTGCATCCATGTGAGTGCTATACCGATAATTAAGGTTAGCAACATGAAGCAACTGGTCCAAACCCCAAGAATATCATTCATGAAACCGAAGGTGATGGGCAGGAAGAAGCCGCCCAAGCCACCGATCAAGCCCACGATACCGCCTACTGAGCCAACGTGTGTTGGATAGTAAACTGGAATATGTTTGTAGACCGCCGCTTTACCAAGGCTCATAAAGAAACCAAGGATAATGGTGAGGGTTACAAAGAACCAAAGTGGGATAGTGATGTTAAATTCAATAGGCCCTTCAATACCTGCCACAGTATATGTTGTGGAAGGGTATGACATCAGTGCTGTACAAACCACAGATGCGATGAACGTCCAGTACATAACACTACGTGCGCCGTATTTGTCAGAAAGCCAGCCACCAAGTGCGCGAAAGATAGAGCCTGGAAGCGCATAACATGCTGCCAAGAGACCAGCGGTCGCAAGCGGTAGTCCGTAAGCACCAACATAGTATCGCGGCAACCAAAGAGCGAGCGCTACGAACGCGCCAAACACAAAGAAGTAATAAAGCGAGAAGCGCCAGACCTGAAGGTCTTTAAGCGGTGCAACTTGGTCTTTAAAGCTAACGTGACTCGAGCCTGATTCTCTACGGCTTTTGATAACCGGATCTTCTTTAGAGAAGATATAAAAGAGAACCGCAGTAACCGCCATTACTATGGCATATACCTGCGCAACAGATTGCCAAGCACCGCCGAGCGCGACGAGTAGGATCGGTGCACCAAAGTTAGTGACCGCTGCCCCTACGTTACCCATACCAAAGATACCAAGGGCCGTACCTTGCTTTTCTTGCTCATACCAACGAGAGACGTAAGCAACACCAACGGCGAAACCGCCACCCGCCAAGCCAACACCCAAAGCTGCCACAAGGAACATACCATATGTATCCACCATGGTGAGCAAGTAAGCCGCAACAGCCGTTGCAAGCATTTGAATGGTATAAACCAGACGACCACCATATTGGTCTGTCCAGATACCAAGAATAAAGCGGCTAAGTGAGCCTGTTAGAACTGGTGTCGCCACCAAGATACCAAACTGGGTATCGTTCAAACCCAGATCAGCTTTAATTTTAATACCGATAATCGAAAAGATTGTCCAAACTGCAAAGCAGACTGTAAAGGCAAGCGTACTTGTTGTTAAAGCACGTTTTTGGTCGCCTTTGGTTACACCCTCGATATTCATAATAGCCTCCTTCAGAGTAAATTTCTGACGACAACATCGCAAAATAGAGCTCTAAAATTCTTGACCTCAGTCAAGTGAGGGGGGCGGCAATAAGCCAATTTAGGGACTTATCAAAGGCAGACACAAAGTGTCATATTTTAAATCTTTGATTTATATAGGTAATTTTGAGATATCATTCTATTACTGAGACAATATGTCACGCTAGCATTTTTTCAAATAGTTGCTATAAAGAGACAATAATAAACGGGGTAAGTAATGAACGAACAATCAACTATGATGGCCAAAAAGGTCCTCAAGGCCTTGGGCAATGTCCTGCACGCGCTGCAACGTGAACGTGGCATGGCGTGTTTGTATCTGGATAGTGATGGTGAAATCTACAGTGAGCGCTACAGCGATCAATTGCTAAAAACCAATGACTCCATTGAGGAATTACATAGCTCGCTGAAAGATGCATCACTTCTACAAGCCCTACCTGAATATAGTGAAGCCCGCCTGAATGAAATCAAAGGACGCTTGGAAAAACTCGGAAAGTTCAGAGAATCGATTCGTGCGAAAACTCTGCGCTATGCTAACATCATTAATGACTATACCTTCGAATATAATTTACCGATAATAGACACAATGGTCGAGTTCGCTCACCGTACCAAAAGCTTCAACTCCGCCCTCGTTGGGGCTTACGCAAACTTTTTGCAGTGGAAAGAGTTGATGGGCCGTGAACGTGCACTCGGCTCACGTGGCCTTTATTCTCATGCCTTTAGAAACATTGAATTTACGGACCGTATGCTCGGCGTTATCGCTGAGCAAGACAGCTATTTTACCAGCTTCAAGTCCCTTGCCTCACCGTCCCAGTTGACCATTGTTCAGCCGACGCTCGACGGCGAAGACATGAAGGCCATTCAAGCAATTCACAATCTTCTTAAAAATTCAGCTCCGCCCGCTGCCATCGAAAAATACAACGTCAGCACATGGTTTGATCTGATGACCCGCACTATTGATAATTTACACGACGCTGAACAAAATATCGTCGATCAGCTCACAGGCGAAACTGGCGATGTCACACCCCTAACGCACATTAATGCAAAAGGCGATAACGCCACGGCAAATGAGTACGGCGAATTTGTCCGCGATATGGCGCTGTTTAGCGGCCTGTCTGATGATGACCTAACAGAGCTATTAAGCTTCGCACAGGTACGCAGCCATAAACGTGGTAATCTACTGTTTTTGCAAGGAGAACCAGCATCTCGACTGTATATTATTCTGCAAGGTTGGGTGAAAGTTTATAACGGCACAGAAGGCGGAGAAGAAACTATCTTACAAATGCTCTGTACGGGCGATACGTTGCTTGAATCCGCTGTGTTCCTTAATGCCCCAACACCAGTGAGTGCACAGGTTGTTGAAGATGCTATCTTGCTGTCTATCCCCAGCCCAATCATTCGTCAGCGCGTGCAAAGCAGTAATGATCTTGCGGTCTCAATGCTAAACAATGTCTCGCTACGATCCCAGCACCTGATCCACCAGATGGAGCAATCGCGCCTTAAATCTGCGCGTGAACGGGTTGGTTGGTTCTTGCTGCGCTTATATATGAGCCAAAAGCATGAAACAGATTCAATCCACTTGCCGTATGACAAGTCGATCATTGCATCCTACTTGAACATGCGACCTGAAACTTTCTCTAGGACCCTAAAAAAACTCCGTGATGATGGTATCGAAATTTTCAAAGATCGTATTCAACTGCCTGATGCAAAATCGCTTTGTAAGTTCTGTGATAGCTATATCGCTGAAGACTGCGAACACGCTGGCACCCCTGAGTGCCCCGACCCTGATGTTGAGGTTATTGGCATGTTGGTCAACGAATAGGCCATTTCATTTGACTTGATTAAGGTCAAATAAATCACTTGCGTGGCTATTTATATATTGCCACAGTGTAAAGGTCGTAGGTTTAAAACCCTGCGGCTTGATACTCCGAAGCTTGTTAGCCTTCATCCCACATGGATATGGCTAGCTCGCCGTCTCATTGGTGAGACCGGGTTATTTTGGAAACGAAATGATCTCTCGTGTTTAGAAAGGAGTGTGGCGTCGTGACGCTACTAGATAACTACAACAGGGGGTTTAAGTACCTTCGTCTATCGGTCACAGAGGTCTGCAATTTTCGTTGCAGCTACTGCTTGCCTGATGGCTACCAAAAAACAGCACCCCATAATTTTTTAAGTATTGAAGAGATTAAGACGCTTGCCACAGGTATGGCAGGACTTGGTGTAGAGAAAATTCGTATCACAGGCGGCGAACCCGCTGTTCGGAGCGACCTTATCGAGATTATCCGCACGCTTAAAGCCGTTGATGGCATCAAGACCGTCGCTATGACCAGCAATGGTTATAAGCTTGAGCGGGATGCAGCGGCATACGCAGAGGCTGGGCTAGACGCGCTGAACATTAGCATAGATTCGCTCGACGAAGATAAGTTTAAAGCCATCACCGACCATGATCGCCTACCCTCCATTTTAAGGGGTATCGAGGCAGCGCACGAAGCGGGCATCAAAAAAATTAAAATCAACGTTGTTTTGATGAAGGGCTGGAACGCCGCTGATGTCGGTGATTATCTCGAAGTTATTAAAGACCGCCCCTATAGTGTGCGTTTCATCGAGCTGATGGAAACCGGTGACAACAAAGCCTTCTTTGACGAACACCACGTGGACCCTATGGGCATCATCGACGCCCTACACCGTGACAGTTGGGTCGAAGAGCTCAAAGGCATCACCGACGGCCCTGCCCGTAACTTTAGGCACCCAGCCTTTATGGGTAGTCTTGGTTTTATCACGCCATACGCTAAAGACTTCTGCACCAACTGTAACCGCCTCAGGGTTTCTTCGCGGGGTGGCTTGCAACTCTGCTTGTTCGGTGAGCAAGACTATGACTTGCGACCGTATTTATTAGACGCGGACACTAGTGAGTTGCAGGACAGAGTGTGCGCGGTACTCGGCCTTAAAACTGAAGGGCATCAGCTGCATGATCATGTCACCGGGAAAACCAGTCATCTGGCGAGTATTGGGGGATAAGCACGTGACGACGGCTTCCACCACAGACAAAATAAGTTACTGGGGTAACATCTCTGGCGCTTTCGCAGACGGTGCGGTGCTATTGCCTCTCCTTGTGGCACTTGCCCTCACCACTGGCTATTCTGGCGGTATGCTGCTTGCAAGTGCAGGGCTTGCCTATGTGGTCGCGGGCTTCATTTTCAAAATTCCTATGCCTGTTCAACCGCTGAAATCGGTTGTGGTGGCGGCCCTCGCAGTGGGGGCAACCATGGGCGAAATACGCTTAAGCGGCCTTGCGATTGGGCTAGTTTGCCTAGCGCTTGCTTTCATGCCCGCTAATAAATGGGCTGCTAAAGTGCCACGATCATTGGTACACGGCCTGCAGTTTGGCCTTGGCATCTTACTCATTTTCAAGGGGCTCGACTGGGATTACACCAGCCTTGCAGTCACCAGCGACACCTCGGTCATGGTCGTGATCAGCGCCGCTCTTTTGCTAGTCATCATCAGTGAAATGACCAGTTTACCCCTGATGGGTTGGCTAGCTTCCACAGCGCTTATTGTCGCGGCTGTCATGGCCTATATGGGCGATGCACCAGCGGTACCAGCGGTGATGGAAAGTGAAGCTATCCGCTTCGATATTATTCTTGCGTTGGTCTTGCCCCAACTTGCACTAACCATGACAAATTCAGTGGTCGCCACCAGCGATGTGGCAGAGCGCTACTACGGCGAAGCAGCGAAGCGCACAAACGCCAAGGCACTGTTAACCTCTATCGGTGTTGGTAACATATTAAGCGCATCGGTTGCGGGCCTTCCCTTTTGCCACGGTAGTGGCGGCCTCACTGCCCATAAAAAGGGCGGAGCCGTAAGCTGGCACATGAACTTGATCGTAGGTGGCACCTTGCTGCTTTTAGCGCTAGGCCATGTTATCATCGCACCCGTAATACCTGCTTTTCATCCATGGGTGGTTGGCGCGCTCCTCATCACTACAGGCTTTTTCCACATGAAGCTTGCCCTACCGAGTTTGCAAAATAACCTATGGCGCTGGCAGATTGCAGTGATGGCAATAGCAACCCTTCTCACTCGTAACCTTCTGATAGTTTTGCTGGTGGGAATAGCAGTATATTTGGTGCTTAAGCTAACGACAAAATCAACAATAGTTAAGGACGCATGATGGAAAGCTACAGCGATACTCTAAGAGTGATTATGGCGACCGCCACCAAGCCAAATGCTGTAAACATGCCGAGCCTCGAGGCCATTGGCCATGTGCTGGCTGAAGATCTGGTTGCCCCTATCACCGTGCCGCCTTTTAACAATTCCGCCATGGACGGCGTTGCCTTCATCGCCGCTGATGTTGCAAATGCCAGCACTGACGCTCCTGTGCGGCTACCGCTAACTGAAATCATTGCAGCGGGTGCTGGCGCGGTGCCTGAGACGCTAGTGAGCGGTACCGCCGTTGAGATTATGACAGGCGCACCTGTGCCTGAGGGGGCAGACACAGTTATGCCCGTTGAAAATATTGTCCGTGACGGTGATAGCCTCCTCCTCACGGAACCATATCCAACTATGAAGCATGTACGCCTTGCAGGAGAAGACATGCGAGCGGGAGATGTTGTGATCAAGGCTGGCACGAGGCTTGATGAGCGTCATATCCTAGCGATCACGTCTCTTGGAGTTGCTCGGTTGAGCGTATATCCACGCACCGCCGCTGTATGGCTATCAACGGGGCCAGAGCTGGTGGATGATCTGGACGAACCGCTGGTCGCCAACCAAATTTACAATTCCTCAGGTCGTTATGGCTCACACATGCTGTCGCACATCGGTGCTGATTTTATGTGGCAAAAAACAGTGGGTGATGACGGTGATAGTTTCACCGTGGCTCTGCACGAAGCCTTAAATGCTGGTGCAGAAGTGGTGCTTTCCACAGGCGCTGTCTCCGCTGGGAAATATGATTTTGTCCGCGACGAACTAGAGAAAATGGGTGCTGAAATAATCGTCCATAAAGCCCGCGTACGCCCTGGCAAACCTGTTTTGTTCGCAGTGTTGCCTGGCGGTCAGTTTTTCTTTGGCCTACCTGGCAATCCTGTCTCCAGCGCAGTGTCGCTGCGTGTTTTCGCAGCTCCCTTTATCGCAGCGCTTAACGGCGACGCACCCGAGGCACCCATCAATGCCCGTATGGCAGGTGAAAGCAGCGGACCTAAGCATCTCACTATTTTTAAAAAGGCACGCTTTAGTGTAACGCCATCTGGTCAGCTTGAGGTTAGTGAACTCATGGGCCAAGAAAGCTTTAAAGTGGCCCCGATGGTGGAGCAAAACTGCTGGTTGGTCCACACGGAAGGTACCGATACGCTGAACGAAGGTGACATGGCTACCATTTTACCTTTTTTCCCTAACAGATTTGAATAACACAGAAAGATACTGATCATGGCTCGTAAAATTGATGAACGCATCCCATTCACACCTGCACGTATTGCTGTGATGACGGTCTCTGACACCCGAGATGCTGACACGGACAAAAGCGGCAAGGCGCTCATTAATCTTCTTGAGGCCGCTGGGCATATCACCGCTGATTACGCGGTCATTAAGGACGAGCGCGTTGATATCGCCGCCCAGTTGAACACATGGGTCGCGGATAATGGCGTGCAGATCGTACTGACCACTGGCGGCACTGGCATCACCGGGCGCGATGTGACCCCCGAAGCCGTCCGCGATGTCATCGAGGTGGAAATCCCGGGGTTCGGTGAGCTATTTCGTATGCTGAGCTATGATATTATCGGCACATCCACCATCCAATCACGCGCACTAGCGGGCCGCGCAAAATCCACCCTTATTTTCGCTCTGCCAGGCTCACCAGCTGCCTGCAAGGACGCATGGAACCTGATTTTGAGCGAACAGTTGGACAACCGTTTCCGCCCTTGCAACTTCATAGACCTACTGCCCCGTTTCAGCGAATAATTGCGCAAGCTTAGTGAACAGGTTAGGCTTCTTTCAATGATAGTTGAAATAAGGTGTCACCTTCTATGCAAAAACTGATCTTAGTCGTCGCTCCTGCTGAAAAGACCGATAGCATTATCTCTGTCGTACAAGGTGCTGAAGCGCACCATGTGGTCACTGGCACTGAAAGTAACGAGCATCGCCGCGCTGTTTGGGTGACGGTAGAGCCAGAGCAAAGACAGTCACTAATGGACAAGATGCAAGCTGTGCTAGGCGTCGACAATAAAAATTGGCAAATGTTCGTGTTGCCCATTGAGGCCATGGTCCCGATGGCAGAGAAAGACGAAAATACGGCTGAGAAAAAACCAACCGCTACTACCAGCCGTGAAGAGCTTTATACAGCTGTTGAGAGCGGCATTCGCATTGATCGTAATTTCGTTATTCTAGTTCTGCTCTCCACCATTGTGGCTGCTGTCGGCCTGCTAAAAGATAATGTCGCAGCTATCATCGGTGCCATGGTGATCGCTCCGCTTCTAGGGCCAAACCTAGCACTTATTTTAGGCGCTGCTCTTGGTGACAGAGACCTCATCGGTCGCGCCATTAAAGCAAACTTATCTGGGCTTCTAATAGCCTTAGCACTGTGCTTTTTGCTTGGTACCTTCATCACCTTGGACCTCAATAGTCACGAACTTATTAGCCGCACCGACATTGGCGTTGAATCGGTTATTCTGGCGCTGGCGTCAGGGGCCGCAGCNGCNCTCAGCCTGCTATCAGGCCTTTCTGCCACGCTAGTTGGCGTCATGGTTGCNGTGGCGCTCTTGCCGCCTATCGCCACCTTTGGCCTGCTCGCGGGTGCAGGACAGTGGCAACTGGCAATCGGNGCGCTCACCTTGCTTGCCGTGAACATAGTTTGCGTCAACTTATCAGGCCAGCTTGTCTTTTGGTCACGGGGCGTCAAACCGCGCAGTTGGCGAGAACGCAAAAACGCCAAACGCAGNATCCGNACNATGTTGTTCGTTTGGATGGTGAGTTTGACGATTTTAGCCGCGGTTATATATTTCTATAAACCGCTTAGCGTTTCATAGGCTGTTTCTTACCGTAGGTCATGCTGCGCCATAACCACTCAAAGGGGCCAAAGCGGTAATGCTTTAGCCACCAAACGCTAAACAGCGTTGAGAAGATGATCACANCNAGCACCACATANTAATGCTCNATGCCGCGCAGTTGTCCGTAAAGGCCAAAACCAAAACCCAAGAACAACACCGCACCAATGATAGACTGCATCAAATAATTGGTGAGTGCCATGCGACCAGCGGCGGCAAGACCGCACTGTAGCCACTGCAAGACCCCCACCTTCACCATCAACTGAATAAGCCCAAGGTAACCGAGCGTTAATGCCATGCGGTTCACTGAGTGGAAAAGCCCCCAAAAGCGCTGCTCCACAGGGTCATAACCAGCGTCAGAATATATGCCGTTCACTTTGAAATATCTAAGTGTCAAACCGACCGCGAGGCCAATGATCGCAAGCTTGACGTAGTCTGCCGTTGCTCTCTCATTGGTCAGCCAACCCCAGCGATAAAGCAAAACACCCGAAAGCATCATGATGAGAATATCTATGAAGAAGAAATCATAGAAAATGGTGCTTTCAAAGCGCTTGTTCCAAGCGGAGCGAACCTCATAACTGCCCATATAACCAGAGCGTACTTTCTCTATTTCAGCGAGACCAGCTTTGGTGCGCGGTTCAAAGTTTGTCAGCCGCTCAAAGCTGCGGATAGCACCCTTGTCATCGCCCGTCATCTCACTGCCGTTTAGCTCTTTCACCTTAGCGGCTTCATAAGCAGTTTGCTGCTCCAAACGGTCCTGATATTTAAGGCCCGCTTTACCAGTTTCCCATGCCATAAGAGCAAGGATGATAAGCACCAAATTACGGGATTTTGCTTTGCGGAGCGCAAACACAAGGAAGCTGACGATGGCATAATGGTATAGTATATCGCCGTGCCACAAAAAGACCCACGCGTTAAACAGGCCAAAGAGAAGCAGAAGCGTTGTACGCCTAAAATAAATATCGGCGGCGCGCATGCCCATGCCCTTGTCGGTGAGGCGGTCCATCAATAAAACGGTCCCTGCCCCAAACATGATGGAGAAGAGCCCGCGCTGACTACCATCCAAGAACATCATGAAAGCTTTGTAGCTCTCCATTTGAAACATCTCGGTGCCGATCATCTCGGGGTATGACATCATGCCCATGGGGTTGGCGAAAAACCATATATTACAGGCAAAAATGCCAAAAACGGCAACGCCGCGCATGACATCCAGTGCGCGGTTACGCTCATCGCCGCTAGTTGGTGTTGGGTTTGTTGCTAGATCTGACATTATGCGTCTCCCCGTTTCATAGGTTGTTTACTGCCGTAAGTTAAGCTGCGCCAAACCCATTCAAACGGGCCAAATCGATAAAATTTAAGCCAGATCGGTGACCAAAGAAGCTGCAATGCCCAAATGCCAAAGACAACATAATAAGGCTCCCAGCCACGAAGTTCACCAAACAATCCAAAGCCAAAGCCGTAAAAGATGAATGCACAGATAATAGATTGGCTGAGATAGTTGGTAAGGGCCATTTGCCCAGCAGCTGCAAAAGCCGACTTCAAGAAACCAAGGATACCTGCTTTGACGAACATTTGAACGATACCCAGATACAGGACCGCCATGCCTAAACGTCCAATGTCGTAAAAAACTTGCCAGTAGCTAAAGGCGAGACGCATATGTCCGTCCAGCATGTCACTGATCATGCCGTAACGAATACCGCCGCCAATGATAAGCCCTGCGAGAGTGATTTGACTGAGCCTTGCCCACGATAGACTGCCCGTTAGCAAACCCCACCGATAAAAGACAATGCCAAGCAAAACCATCACTAGAACATCGGTGTAAAACTGTGAATAAACCATACGGCTTTCAATAATAACCGACCATTTAGCTCTCTCGGTGAAACTACCAACGAAGCCGCTTTGTACTGCTTCAATTTCTTTGCCGCCGCGAAACTTCATATAGCCTTCAAAGTCGTTGCGACGTTCAGCGCGCTGTACCAGTTGTTTTTCATCTGGGGTTAGTTCGGCTCCGCTCTCACTTTTTTGGATAGCTGCTTGGGTAGTATTAAAGCCCTCAACTGCTGCGATGTTGTCGTTGTAGGCAACACCCATGCGGAACACCGTTAGGAGTGCTACAACCAAAAGAAGCCCGCGAGTGCTCGCGTTTCTAAGTGCAAAGATAATGAAGCCCGATAGCGCATACATAAAGAGAATGTCGCCCGGCCACATGAAGAGAAAGGCATTCACAAGGCCAAAAACAAACAGCCACATGATGCGTCTGAAGAATATATTAGCCGCTTCCACGCCCATGTCTCGCGCTTCAAGGTTTTTCAGCATCAAGACCATTCCAGCCCCGAACATCAGTGAAAATAAGGTGCGCATGACGCCGTCTACGGCCCCAAACCACACCAAAACACCGTTCCAATCACCTGCTGCATTGTCTAAAATCAGCGCGATAAAAGGCATGCTGATCGGAAAAGCAAAGTCCCATATATTTGCTGCTAGTATACCCAAGACCGCAAAGCCGCGGGTTACATCTAAAGCTACATTACGGTCAGCTTTAGTAATCGGCGAAGCCGTTAAACTGTCTGTCATTGAAACACCCCTATCCCCATAAAGATTTCTATAACCATAAAGGATACTGCATTGCTTTGTCACGCAATTGCTTTGCGGTAAGCAGTGGCAAAGCTGCGATAAACGCCCTTAAGGTAGGCGCTTAAGTGGGCGCGTTAAACATGTTGGACCACCCTCGCCTTTACGGCTTATCTCAATACCCTTGTAGGTAAGAACTGTGCAGCCCGCGGCCTCAAGACGTGCTTTGGTCATCGGTAGACCTTCTAGCATCAACACACGGCGCGGGCCAAGAGCCAAAACATTGCAAGCCATCGCTAAAAACTCGCTTGGGTCCACCTCAACTTGAGTGATGCCCTTACTGGTGAGCCACTCGGAGAAGCTATTAGGAATATCAGGGCTATGCACGAGAGCAAGGTCGCGGTCCAACGGGCTAATCATGCTCATAAGATGGTATACATCGTCAGCGTGATCAGGGGCTGGTAGCGGCACCACATGAAGGTCAGTATTAGGGGCCAACAATGCTTTTAATTGTTCAATACCTGCCATGTTGGTACGCGGACCAAGACCCACAGCAAGGGTTTTGTCATCGAGCCAAATAACATCACCGCCCTCTATGGTGCCAGGCGCTTCTATCGTGCCGATCTCAGTGATGCCGTGTTCTTCTAATAGCGACATGTTAAAGCGTGGCTCACCGCGGCGGCTCACACGNCCCATGTTACAAAGCAAAATGCCATCAGGGGTCTGGATCATCGCATCTCTGGTGTATAGCCCATCAAGGGTGAGATCAGTTCCGCTAGAGAACGTAATAACCTCTGCACCTTCGCTAGCTAGAATATCAACAAAAGCAGCGTGTTCATCTATGGCACTTGTAAGATCAGGCCTCTCATGGAAGCGAAGCGCCTGCCACTCAGTGTCAATTTTTTGCTCTGAAACATAAGCGGACTCAGGGGCCCTCACGGCAACCAATGTCAATTTTTCATATTCGTTTAACATAACCCCTCCCACATTCCTGAACACTATATGTAAGGATTATTATGGTTGCCATCAACAAAACAATGATTCTAATAATTTAAAGATATTAGCAACTNAATCACATCATTACCTTCAAAATAAGTCTTATGNCCCACTCAACTCGTCGTTCTATAGATTAACTTCATCGCAATAGTATAGACTAAAGTTAGATTTCTTCTTAAGCTCACCTTGAATTCGATTCAGGGGTTGGATCGAAGGGGGACCAACAAAAATCTATTAGGAATGAATAATGAAAAGATTGATTGCCGCTTCGCTCGCAGGCTTGCTTCTTGCTATGCCGCTGGCTGCACAAGACACTGTTGACTTGGAAATGATGAAAAAAATCCGCGACGAGGGTTATAAAAATTCACAGATTATGAAAACACTAGGCCATCTCACTGATAATATTGGTGCACGGCTTTCTGGATCACCGCAAAAGAGGGAAGCGGAAATCTGGACCAGAGACAAAATGACATCTTGGGGTCTTGAGAATGCACACCTTGAAAGCTTTGAGTTTGGGCGTGGTTGGGATGCAGCTGGCACAACGGTTGTGATGACCGCACCGCGCACCGTACAGCTTGGTGCCGTACCTGTTGCATGGCACCCGGGCACCGACGGTATTATCGAGGGCGAAGTAATACGTGCTGATATCAATTCATCTGCTGACTTTGACAAATACCGCGGAAAACTAGCCGGTAAGATCGTTGCTCTTCGTGCTGAAGGTAAGGTGGATGTAGTTGATGAAGAAACCTTTAAAAATGTGTTCTCTCGTCATGATGAGGAATCACTTGAGCGCGCTAAAATGTACAGAACACCACGCGTTGCGGGCGCGGCTAGAAGCTCTGCAGACAATGTTAAACGTCGACGCACCCGAGGCGAAAGCTCAAAAGCCGTTTGGCAGTTCCTTAAAGAGGAAGGTGCTATCGCCACTATGATCCCAACCCGTTCATACGGTGGTATCATGCGTACTTTTGGCTCATCACCGCGNCCTGGCTACACCGCTACTCTGCCACAAGTGGCCATTGCCGCTGANAACTATAACCGCATGCTGCGTTACCTTAAAAACGGTGAAGTCGTTTCAGTGAAAATGGACGTTAAAGCCACTTTCTATGATGAAACCACAAAAGAGAACAACGTGATCGCTGAGATCAAAGGCAAAGGTCGCAACCCTGAGATCGTCATGGCTGGCGCACATCTAGACAGTTGGCACCTCGGTGACGGCGCTGTTGATAATGGGACGGGCGTTGCTGTTGTAATGGAAGCTATGCGCATCTTAAAAGCATTAAACGTAAAACCAAACCGCACCATTCGTGTGGCACTTTGGGGTGCTGAAGAGCAAGGCCTGCACGGCTCCACCGCGTATATTCAACGTCACTTCGTGGATTATCCAGAGCTACCAGCCGTTGAAGGCAACTATGTGGTTCCGCATCAGCGCAAAAACGGCGATGCTGACAAAATTCTCAAAGATGAGTTTGAAAAGTTCAGTGTTTACTTCAACTTTGACAACGGCTCAGGTAAAATTCGTGGCATCAACACCCACAACAACCTAGCAGCCTCCGCCATCTTTGAAAATTGGTTCACACCGTTTCATGACCTAGACGCTAAAACAGTGTCACAAAACGGCTCTGGTGGATCAGACCACGCGTCATTCCAGCGTGCTGGCTTGCCGGGTTATCAGTTCATGGTGGACCGCTTAGACTATTTCGTTCGCACATGGCACACACAGCTTGATGTCATTGATAATGCACACGAAGCAGACCTACGCCAGTCAGCCGTTATCTTAGCAGCATTTCTCTATAACGCAGCAATGCGCGAAGATCGCATGCCTCGCTAAGGCGATTATAAACAACACACAAAGAGGCCATCTCACGGGGTGGCCTTTTCTTGCAATATGTCAGCAGCCTATACTAGGCTTCGACGATCTATATAAAAGGGGACAGCTATGTCATTGTTAAAAAAATCACTCTTGGTGGCGACACTGTGCATTTCAGCACCGCTCGCAGCCCAAGATGTTGACCTTGAGGTCATGAACAAAATACGTGCTGAGGGTTATAACAATTCTCAGGTTTTAGAGACATTAGAATATTTATCCGACAACATTGGGCCAAGACTTTCAGGCTCACCCGCCATGAAACAAGCCAACGACTGGACAGCTGAAAAACTAACCAGTTGGGGCCTAGAAAATACCCACCTTGAAGGGCTAGAATTTGGGCGTGGCTGGACATTTCAAGATGTTGGTATCCACATGACAGCCCCCCGCCAACAACAAATTCAGGGCTATCCTGTTAGCTGGCACCCTAGCACTGACGGCGTTCTTGAGGGTGACGTTGTGCATATTAAAAGCACCAAAAGGGCAGAATTAGATAAATATAAAGGCAAGCTTGCGGGCAAAATTGTTCTCTTGGGTAAAATGGCGAAAATTAAAAAACCCGAAGGGGAAGCTGTTAAACGCCTTAGTGAGGATGATTTAACTGAGCTAAAAAAATACAAAGAAGTAAGTCCTAATCTACTAAACTATATCAGCCAAATGCTCCAAGGCTGGTTGATGCCTGGTTTTAATGCAGGTGTATTTTTAGAAGCCGAAGGTGCGCTTGCTGTTGTAGAGCCAAGTTCAAGAAGTGGCGGTATTTTTGATGCCAGTGGTTACGGACACCGCGAAGGCTTTACACCTAAATTGCCAACTGTGAAAATCGCCCCTGAAAGCTATAACCGCATGTTGCGGCTAATGAAAGACGGCGAGACCGTACGTGTAAGTGTTGATGTTAAAGCCACATACCATGACGAAGATAGTAAAACATATAACACAATCGCTGAAATTAAGGGCAAAGGCCGCAATCCTGAAATCGTAATGGCTGGCGCGCATTTAGATAGCTGGTTCCTTGGTGATGGCAGCATGGATAATGGTGCAGGCGTTGCTGTTGTTATGGAGGCTGTGCGTATTTTAAAAGCGATTGGTGTTAAACCAAACCGCACGATACGTGTTGCTCTTTGGACAGGTGAAGAACAAGGTTTGCTTGGTAGCCGTGCTTATGTGCAAGACCATTTTGCCGCGAGAGCAACTCCAGAAGCCGCAGTGCCCGCAGGCACCTTGCCGCTTGAGCATAAAGACCCTAAATCACCGTTTGTGACCTTGCCAGACCATGAGCGTCTGTCAGCTTACTATAACTTGGATAATGGCTCTGGTCGTATTCGCGGTGTTTACACGGAAGGTAACATGGAAGCACAACAAATCTTTAATACATGGCTTAAGCCTTTCCATGGCCTAGGTGCAAAAACCACAACGCCTCAAGGCACTGGCGGCACCGATCATCTTTCGTTTCAATATGTTGGCCTGCCTGGTTATCAATTTATCCAAGATCGGTTAGACTATAATACCCGCTTGCACCACACACAGCTTGATGTGTTGGATAACGCCGTTGAGGACGATATGAAACAAGCCAGCGTTATTATGGCTGCCTTCCTTTATAACTCGGCTATGCGAGAAGACCGTATGCCGCGTAAAGCAATGCCAGAATAATACTGCGCTAACCAATAAACCAAAGGCCACCCCACGAGGTGGCCTTTTTCTTTTGCAATAAACCGCATTAAATGAGTAGTCTCTTGGCTGAACCTTGGAGGGTATAATGTCTTTACTTAAAACAACTATGATAGTGGCTGCTTTTGCCACTGCACCACTCACTGCTCAAGATGTTGATCTTGATGTTATGAACCAAATTCGTGCGGAGGGCTTTTCCAACTCAAAAGTGATGGAAACACTCACCCACCTAACGGAAGAAATAGGCCCGCGCCTCACTGGCTCGCCAGCCATGAAAGCCGCCAACAGCTGGACCGCTGAGCAACTCTCTGCGTGGGGGTTAGAAAACACAAGGTTGCAGCCTTTTGACTTTGGCCCGGGCTGGACCGCAAATTATGCTATGGTGCAAATGACCGCGCCGAGCAGTTCACAGCTTTACGCCGCACCCATCAGCTGGCACCCCAGCACAGACGGTACACTTGAGGCTGAAATTATTTATGCACCAATGCGCAGTAAAGCCGATTTTGAAAAATACAAAGGTAAGCTAAAGGGCAAGATTGTGCTTGTGGACGGTGTCCGCGGCGAGCGCACTCCGAGCAACAAAGTGTTTGAGCGCCACAGCGACGAAGACCTTTCAAAAATCGCTGACTATGATGTGCCTAAGAGTAACGGTGCCCCAAGCCAAATGGGATGGGTGACTTATCGTAGCTTCTTTTTTGAGCGTGAGAAATTTTTAACTGCTGAGGGTGCTGTCGCTATGGTGCGCAAATCCTCACGCCCTGGCATGCTGCTAGACGCCAGCAGCTACCAACATCTTATAGACCATATGCCGCAAATTCCAGGCGTTGTGGTGGCCGACGAACACTATGACCGCATGATCCGCCAAGTAAACAAGGGCAACACAGTCACGATGAAAATGGACGTGAGTGTTAATTTTCATATGGAAGATACCAATAGCTATAACACGCTCGCAGAAATTGCTGGTAAAGGCCGCAGCCCAGAGGTTGTTATGGCTGGAGCACATTTGGATAGCTGGTTCTTGGGTTCAGGCGCCGTCGATAACGGTGCTGGTGTCGCGGTAGTGATGGAAGCTGTTCGCATCTTAAAAGCTATAGGGGTTAAACCAAAACGCACGATCCGTGTTGGTCTTTGGGGCGGTGAAGAGCAAGGCTATTATGGCTCGCAAGCTTACGTCATGGATTTTTTGGCTGATCGCCCAATGAACGATGATCCTGTGCTTCAATATATGGCACCCTATGAGAAACAATATCAAATGTTCCCCATTACGCCAAAAGACGAGTTTGATCGCTTCTCAGCCTATTTCAACTTAGATAACGGCTCAGGTAAAATTCGCGGTGTTTACGCTGAAAATAATACAGCAGCAGCAGCTATTTTCACCAAATGGCTTGCACCGTTTCATGATCTGGATGCCAAAACAATCACGCTCAATACCACAGGTGGTACCGATCACGAATCCTTTGATGATATTGGCATTCCCGGGTTTCAGTTTATTCAGGACCCTCTAGATTATAGCAGCCGCTTGCACCACACACAGCTAGATGTGCTAGATAACGCAGTTGAAGCAGACCTGAAGCAGGCCAGCGTTATTATGGCAGCGTTTTTATACAATGCGGCTATGCGCGATGAGATGTTACCGCGCAAGGCAATGCCTACTAAGTAAATAAGCTACAAAAGGGCTGCCTTAAGGCGGCCCTTTTTATTGCCTATGATTATCTACTAAAGAGAATAAGGAGCGCACTCATGTTGAAACGGTTCACAGCACTACCTCTAGCTATCCTACTCACACTAAGCGGTACTGCGACTGCGCTGCAGGCTGATGATGCCAGCAACCGCGCGCGTGCGCTACTCAGAGATGTGATTGCCATCAAAACTATTGAAGGCACTAATACTACTCGCATTATGGCTGACCTTATCCGAGACCGACTGTTGGCTGAAAGCCACCTCACAAACACTAACATCACGCGGGTTGATCATAACGATGCGTTATCTTCGCTCGTGGTGCGCTATCCGGGTAGCAATAGCGGGAAAAAGCCGATGTTGTTGATGGCTCATATGGATGTGGTGCCTGCTAACCGCGCAGATTGGGTGAAAGACCCTTTTGTGCTGACCGAACAAGATGGATATTTTTTTGGTCGCGGCGTTGAAGACAATAAAACAGGTGTTGTGATGTTGGTAACCAGTTTCATTACCCTTTCCAAGCAAGGCTTTGTGCCTGACCGTGACCTAATTATGNTGCTAACGGCTGATGAAGAAACCAATGCGATTTCTACTATAGATTTGCTGGAAAATCACCGTGATTTGGTCGATGGTGAGTTCGCGCTTAACAGTGATGCTGGCGGCGGGGTTTTAAATGAAGGCAACGCTGTAAGCTACTCTGTACAGGCCAGTGAAAAGATATATCAAAGCTTCCATCTCACGGTAAAAAACCGCGGCGGGCACAGCTCTGTCCCCAGAAAAGACAATGCCATTAACACGCTTGCAAGATCATTAACCAATGTCTCGCAGTATCAGTTTCCAGTGGAACTTAACCCTGTAAGCATGGGCTTTTTTAAAGAAACCGCCAATACGGAAGGCGGTGCCATTGGCACTGCCATGCGCCAAATTGCCAAAGACCCTAAAAATGAAACCGCAAGCCGCATGGTTTCCAAATCAAATCCATATTATAACGCTGTAATGCGCACCACCTGTATCGCAACTGAGTTGCTAGCGGGTCATGCTGAAAACGCCTTACCCCAAAGCGCGCGAGCAACTGTTAATTGTCGCATCGTACCAACAAGCAATAGTAACAGCGTAGAAAACACACTAAAGCAGCTTATCAATGATGAAGATGTGGTTATAAGTCGTATCAGCCCACCAACACCAAGTGACCCTTCACCGCTCAGACCTGATGTTATGCAGGCTCTCAACACAACACTCACTGAAGGCTGGGGTTTGGTCACGGTTATCCCAACCATGAGCACAGGCGCCACCGACGGTCTTTATTTCCGTAATGCTGGCATCCCTGTTTATGGGGTGTCTGGGGTATTCACTGAGCCTGGTGATAGCGGTGCGCACGGCCTTGATGAGCGCGTGAAGGTAACCAGCTTTATGAAAGCGTTGGACCACTGGGAAAGCATGATCAAAAAATTAACAGGTACTAAACCTTAACCGGGTACCTAAAGGCTATCTGGGTCGCTCGATTCAATAAGGATGGCATCTTCAATATCCAACAGAGTTATTGTTCCGCCGTAAACAGCGGCTGTATCAATAAACAGCGCGGTGCCCAACTTTGTTGGGCGTCCAACGGGCGTATGTCCGTGGATCGTTACCGCTGCTGTTGGGTCAATATTAACCACTTTCTCACGGTATATATCACGGCCCCAGAGCATCTGGTTTACTTTTTTGGGGTTCATCACAGCTTGACCGATCTCAGACCAGTCATCGCCGCCCCACTCTGCATGGACAATACCAACTGAGCGGCCATCAGGGCGTAAAAGCGTGATAGCATAAGGCGTGGTGAGTAGCATGTCTCTAAGCTCTAATAGCATGCCGTAAGGAATGTCTTTTGACCATTCACCGCCGTTCAGGTGCCATGTGACATCATCTTGGTCTTTTATGGCATCTATTGCCATCTGCTCATGATTGCCGCGGACGCAGTAAAACCAAGGCTCTAATAGCAGTGCCGCCGCATCCAGCGAGTTAGGACCTCGGTCAATAAGATCACCAACTGAAAAAATTCGATCAATCGCAGGGTCAAAAACCACTTCTTTCATGGCATCGAAAAGTTGCCCCGTCATTCCATGAAGGTCACCAAGAACAAAATCGCGGCCAAGTGTATTTGGCATTACTGTTACGTGTAGCTGTGTCATGCTGGTCTATTTAGTCCCATATTCTTTAATTACTAAGGGTTATACCTTACTTTTTGACAAAAATTTGCCAACCTTCTTGCTCGACCCCTAAAGCAATCATTTCATATGCCGCTTAAATCGGCGCAGTCACATCCTTCAGCCACACTTTGGTGTCTGCATGTACGAGCGCTGATAGCTTTGTGTAAACCTCTGCGTGATAGGCATTAAGCCATGCGCGTTCACCTTCACTCAACAGGTTCACATCAATTAGTCTGCGGTCAATCGGTGCCCATGTTAGGTTTTCAAAGCCCATAAAGCCACGACCTTCTGGATCATTGTCACATTTGATAACTAACACAAGGTTTTCAATACGAATACCGTACTCACCTGCTTTATAATAGCCAGGTTCGTTAGATAAGATCATACCAGCTTGTAGCCCAACTCCGGGCTTGCCAAACTTGGCGATACGCTGCGGTCCTTCATGGACGGCAAGGAAGCTACCGACACCGTGTCCCGTACCGTGATCATAGTCTAATCCTTCAGCCCAAAGCGGCGCGCGGGCGATAGCATCAAGTGCCTGGCCTGTGGTGCCACGAGGGAAGCGCGTACGACTAAGGCCAATATGACCTTTGAGCACGCGGGTGAAACGGTCTCTGTGCTCATCGCTTGGTTCGCCAACAATAACTGTGCGCGTGATATCGGTAGTGCCGTCAAAATACTGACCGCCACTATCCACTAAATATAGCTCTCCGCAACGAATAGGACGGTTGCTCTCAGTGCTCACGCTGTAGTGACACATAGCAGCGTTTGGCCCCGCAGCTGATATAGTCGTGAAGCTTTTATCTTGAATAATATCTTGCTCTTCACGGAAGCGCCAAAGCTGATCCGCGGCCTTAATTTCATCCATATTTTCCTTTGGAGATTCTTGAGAAAACCAAAAAAGGAAGTTACAGATTGCAGCGCCGTCTCGAATGTGTGCATCCCGCGTACCTTGTTGCTCAACTGGGTTTTTAACCGCTTTTGGCAACATGCAAGGGTCATCACCGCGAACAATGGTTGCACCGCTTGAAGTGAGGGTGTCGAACACACGGGCATTACTTGTGAGCGGATCCACGAGCACGGTCGCACAGTTTTTGCCCAAATCTTCTAGCGCTGGGTAAAAGTCATCGCGCGTTTTAATTTCAACACCGTTGCCAAGGTGGCTCCGCACTTCATCGGTCATTTTGTCAGGGTGTACAAACAACGCCCCATGACCATCAGAGTGCAACAGCGCAAAAGCATGCGGCACAGGTGTATTTTGAACATCATCAGCGCGAATATTAAAGGCCCAAGCCACGTTATCCATCATGGTGATAACCGCAGCATCAGCCCCTTGTTTTTTAAGATCAGTGGCTATTTCAGCGCGCTTGTCCGCGGCTGATTGACCTGCATACTCCAACGGATGCGAAAACAGCAAGCTCATTGGTGCGCCGGGTTGCTCGTCCCACACTGCATCAATTGGGTTGCCGTCTACCGCAACTAGCTCACCGCCAAGGCCCGTTACCGCAGCCCGCATAGTGGTGACCCAATCAATGCTAGCAAGCTCAGCGTCAAAGCCTATGCGCTCGCCGTCGCCCATCGCGTCGGTTACCCACTTCTCAACGCTCATCTCTTCGATGCGCACATGCTCAAAATAAGCATCGTCTACTTGTTCAACGATTTGAACCACATAGCGCCCATCCACAAACACTGCAGCGCGGTCACGCATAACCACAGCCCAACCACAAGACCCCTCAAAGCCAGATGCCCATGCAAGACGCTGGGCATAATCGCCAACATACTCGCTCATATGTTCGTCGGTTAGCGGAATGATAAAGCCTGTTAGTTTACGGCTGGCTAGCTCTTCGCGCAAAAGCGCGAGGTTTTTAGGGTTGGTAGTCACTGTGACATCTCCACACATCATGTTTCTTACCTTAATGTCTGTCATACATATTGATGAAAGAAAAGTCTTTTGCTTTAATGTGTTTTTCTGTCAATGATATCCGCAAAGATAGAGACAAAGATACCGGCAAGGAAAAAAGCGCAATGCCTCAGTTAAAAGCACCTAAAAGCCTTACTCCGCCATGCGCTAAGCGGAAAGCCCATAGCTATACCCACCACGGTATTACGGTTAGTGACCCTTATCACTGGTTAAAGGACCCCAAATACCCCGAGGTAGACGACGAGGATGTGCTGAACTACCTGACGCAAGAAAACGCATATTTTAAAGCGGTCATGGCCCCGCAGGAAAAGCTTACCGAAACATTTTTCAGTGAAATCAAAGGCCGCATCAAAGAAGATGACCACGCGGTACCTTGGGATAAAAATGGTTACCGCTACAGCTGGCATTTTGAAAAGGGCGCGCAGTACCGTTGCTGGACCCGCAGTAAAGGCGGCAACGAGACCATCCTTTTGGACGAAGTAAAAGAAGCTGCAGACAAAGATTTTTACCGTCTCGGCTCCTTGGATATATCACCGAACAATACCCTAATGGCATGGTCGGTAGACGACACTGGCGGTGAGCGCTTTACTATACGTGTGCGAGATATTGACAGCGGCGAGATGCTAAAAGATGAAATACCCGAGAACAGCGGCGGTATTGTTTGGACCACAGATAGTAAAGCCTTTGTCTATGTGGTGGTATCCGCTGAATGGCGCCCCTACCGTGTGATGCTGCACCGCCTAGGTACGGATATCACGCAAGATGTCCTGCTTTATGAAGAGAAGGATAGCAGTTTTTTCACTGGCGTCGCATTGACCAGCAGCGAAGAATTTATCCTGATCCGCTCCGCTGACCATGTAACCGCAGAGGTCTATGCTATTTCTGCTGATGACCCAACCGCAACCCCCACACTCATTGCAGAACGTAAAACGAACCGCGACCTATACGTGGACCACGGACAAGATCAATTTTTCATCCGCGTCAACGATACCGACAAAGACTTTCGCATCGTAACTGCACCAACAGCAACACCGAGCGAAGCGCACTGGCACGAGATCAAAGCGGGTGGCACAGGGCATTATTACCGCGGTCTGCAAGTGTTTAAAAATCACTTGGTAATCGAAGACCGCGTCGACGGACTTGATCAAATTATCATACGAAACACAGACGGGTCAGAGCACCGCGTTGGCTGGCCTGAAGATGCTTACGCCGTTGGACTAGGCAATAACCCAAACTACGGCCAAGCCCAAATTCGCTTAAACTACGAAAGCATGATCACGCCCTTGTCGGTTTTTGACTATTCCCCAGATAGCCAAAGCCATGTTTTAATGAAAGAGCAAGAAATACCAAGCGGTTACGACAAAAGCCAATACGAAACTGAAAGGTTACATATTAAGGCGCGTGATGGGGCTTTAGTGCCTGTCAGCCTCGTCTACCGCAAAGGCTTTAAGCTAGATAGTGGTGCTCCAATGCACCTGTATGGCTACGGTGCATACGGCCTTGGTATGGACCCTAGCTTTTCAGCTGCGCGCTTAAGTTTACTCGACCGCGGTTTTGCTTATGCTATCGCACATATTCGCGGTGGGGATGAAATGGGCTATGGCTGGTATGAGGCTGGCAAACTTTTTAATCGAACCAATACCTTTAATGACTTCATTGATTGTACAGAGCATCTCATTGAAAAAGGCTACGTGAAAAAAGGCAATGTCTCTATCTCTGGCGGCAGCGCGGGCGGAGAGCTGATGGGTGCTGCTGCCAATATGGCACCTTCTCTTTTTGCAGGTATTATCATGCATGTGCCCTTCGTCGATGTGCTCAACACTATGTTGGATGGCAGCCTACCCCTCACGCCCATTGAGTGGCCCGAGTGGGGCAATCCTGCTGAAAGCAAGGAAGTGTTCACCTATATGCAAAGCTACTCGCCCTATGATCAAATAGATACGAAAGCCTACCCACCGATGCTGGTCACGGGCGGGCTAAACGATCCACGAGTAACATACTGGGAGCCAGCGAAATGGACTGCCAAACTCCGCGCAACCAAAAGCGATGACAATCTGCTAACCATGAAAATAAACATGGGCGCGGGCCACGGTGGTAAATCTGGCCGCTTTGAGCGCATTGAAGAAAAAGCCGAAGAATATAGCTTCATGATGATGGCCCATGGCTTGGTGCAGGACCTATGATGTTTTCTCGCAGCGAAACAAATATCCCAGACGGCCCTTTCACAAGTGCGCGGTTAAGCTTTCAAAAACTATGCGTGCAGGACGAAGACGCCATGTGGGAAATGGTCTCAAGCGATGTTATGATGCGTTTTGTACCCTACACAACAGAGGTCAACCGCGACACCTGGCGTGAAACCTTCCACCGACAGATGGCGGAGGGAGAACGTTATAAGTTTTTTTATGCCTTTAGATGGCGTGATCAAAACGAAGAAGAAAAAGACCTTCTTGGCTTGGTGATACTGCGCCCCCTTGAAGATGGCACTAAGCTGGAGGTTGGCTACTGGGTCCGTGAGAGTTTTTGGGGCATGGGGCTCGCCACCGAAGTTAATGCTCGCATGGTTAGCCTCGCTGAAAACGAGCTAAACATAGACCCCAAATACTTGATGGCAACCGTGATGCTGGGCAACGATGCCAGCCGCAAAGTACTAGAAAAATCGGGCTTCAAAGTGGTCGGTGAGTTGATGGAAGACGCAGGCCCCTGTTGGGATTTCCGCAGAGATATTTAATCTGACCATTTAACTTGACTGTAGCTGATCCAAAACCGCTGCCATATGATCAAAGTCATAGCCCGCTGCGCGCGTCGCAGCCAAAATATCAAGCGTTTCTATGGTTTTTGTGCTGGCATTTGCCAGTGACCACAAAATACTGCAACGCGTTCCAGTGCGGCAATAAGCAAAAATAGTCTGCCCGCTTTTGATCGCCTCAACGGTTGCATTTATTGCTTCGCCTGTCGGGCCACCACTATCTATAGAGATATGCTCAAAGGCCATCCCCATACTCTCAGCCCACGCTGAAACGGTTGCCACGTCGCTTTGTCCGGGGTCTTCACCATCTGGGCGATTACAGATAACCAAACTTGCACCCAAACCTTTTGCAGCCACCAAATCAGCCTCTTTGATTTGCCCTGCCACATAAAATTTTTCACAAAGTTGCTTAATATCAGTCATTTATTGCTCCAGAAAAGTTTTTTCAATAAAAATTAATAACTTGATGTAGATCAAGCTTACATCTCAAACAAGGTCCATAATAATACGGTATTCAAAGACATCGCGGATTTCTCCGTTTTGAATACCTTTACTTACTACCCCACACAACTAAGGGCATCCTCCCGGATGCCCTTTTCTTATGCACCCTACAGCGGTGGGTTAGAATAATAGTGCCAAGACAGCAGCGCAACCACACTGCGGTGTGGTCTCCATGCTTCACCCCAAACTTGTATCTCTTTTGGCTTTTGCCGCTCTTCAAGACCCTTGATGCGGCCAATACCAACCAGCACCGCCAAGTCATCAACGGGCCAAATGTCTGAGCGCCCCAGCGAGAAAATCATATACATCTCAGCGGACCAGCGCCCTAACCCTTTAACAGAGGTAATGGCAGCGATTGCATCTTCATCTCCCATACTATCCAGATCATCCACAGGTAGTGTGCCTGTCATCACCGCTTCACATAGCGAACGACCGTAGGATATTTTTTGCCATGACAGCCCAGCGCCGCGTAGCGCTTCATCCTCTAACGCCATGAAAACTTCAGGTTTAATTTGGTGTTTCATAAGGACTTCAACGCGCCCATGAATTGTGGAAGCCGCCTTCACCGACAACTGCTGACCCGAGATTACCCTAAGTAAACTTTCAAAGCCACAATCCTTGCGCCGCTCCTTGGGGTAGCCTACTGCTTTTATAGCTGCTTTAATATCTGGGTCCATCGCCGCGACAATATCTAATTGTGCTTTAATGCCAGCATCTGTGAGTGCGTAATCCATTTATTTTCCTTGGCGGTTTGTTGAGACGCTAACGCATCAAGGCAGGGCCGACAAGGGTGCTCTATTCATGGGTATTGCAATTTCGTTAGAACCCACTTAACAATTCTTGGGACTAATGGGGACAGAACGGACTGCAAAAGGGGATAAGCATGACCAAGATCTACGATCAGGTGCCGCTAATTAACTATCCGCAGAAAAGCGGTGACGACATGATAACGGATACCAAAGAGTTTTTGGAACATATGCGCAATCGGCGCACAGTGCGTGATTTCTCAGACAAACACGTTCCAAGAGAAGTCATAGAAAATGCAATTCTCACCGCTGGCACCGCACCGAGCGGTGCTAACATGCAGCCTTGGCATTTTGCTGCCATCAGTGACCCTGCTATAAAGAAGAAAATTCGCGAGGCCGCTGAAGTCGAAGAACGGGAGTTTTATGAAACCCGCGCTAGCGAGCGCTGGCTTGCAGACCTAGCACCGCTTGGCACCGACGCTGACAAACCTTTCATCGAGATAGCCCCTTGGCTTATTGTGTGTTTCAGACAGGCCTACCGCTTGGACCCTGAGACCGGTGAAAAGCGCAACAATTATTACGTCCATGAGAGCGCGGGACTTGCCGCAGGCTTTTTGATAGCGGCGCTACACAGCGCGGGGCTTGCAACCCTCACCCACACGCCGTCACCCATGACCTTTTTTAACGAGATTACAGGCAGACCAGCTGAAGAGCGCGCGATCATGATGATTGTAACAGGCTACCCAAGCGACGACGCGACGGTGCCTGACATATCGAAGAAATCACTCGATGAGATTAGCACCTGGATGGACGACGAAGGTTAGTCTTTTGGGATGAACAGCAGTGACTTTGCGCGTGTAATCCACGCAAACCATATGCTAAGTGATGTGAGTGAGAAAATACTGGCTATGGTTGCCCCTTCAATAAGGCCTTGGACCCCACGCTCCAGTGCAATTCCTAGATAATAACTAAGTGGCAACATCAAGCCGATATAGGCCACTGTTTGAATAGCTGTGGGCACCCATGTTTCTTTCAAGCCTCTGAGCAAATTCGACAGAACACCTTGGAACGCATCAAACAACATCATGATAATGACGAGACCTATGAGCGGAACTAGAATATGCATCACCGCAGGATCGGCTGTGAAAAGCCCCATGATATCTCCTGTAAAAAAGATCATGATTGAGGAAAAAATCATCATCAGCACAACGTTCATGCCTACGCAGAGCAAACCACCCAAGACCGTGTCTGCGCGGTCATAGCGAGCCAGTGATATCCCCACTCGAATGGAGCCTGCAACGCCGAACCCTGATGCCATCATAAAGGGTACCGCGAGCAGCTGAAAGATAATGCCGTATGCAGCGAGTGGCACAATTCCGAGCCAACCTGCAAAAACAACTACTGCGGCGAAGGCCATCATTTCCGTTGCCATCGATGTAGCGGATGCATAGCCAATTGTTCGTTGTTCTACCCAGTCACGCCACTTGGCTGTGCCTTTTATGCGCACACCGTAAATAGAGTTTTTAGGCGAGAACCATATGTATGCAATGATAAGAGATGCGAGGAACCAGCGCACGATGGTGGAGGTCCAAGCGGAGCCTTCTGAGCCCATTTCAGGAAACCCGAAAGCACCAAAAACTAAGGCATAATCAAAAAATAGATTTACGATGTTTGCGGCGACCATCAGCTTAAAGCCAATGACTGCACGACCTGTCCCCTCCAAAAAAGAGTTGGAGGCATAAAACAGGAGATGAGCTGGCAGGCCCAGCACCAGCACACGAATAAGCACGCCCGCCTGCTCTGCATTATCTGCAGTTTGACCTAGTAACAAGAGCCACCACTCAGCAGGCCAGCAGACCAAGATGAGTAACACCGAAAAACCCAATGAAAACGGAATAGAGCGCCGCCAAACTTGGCCGCATTCGCCGTAGTCACCGCGCCCATAAGCACTGGCTGTCATAACAACAACACCGTTTAGGATACCAAGGCCTATTACCAGCAGAAGCATGATGACCGCTTGGTTAGCAAGGTTAAGCCATGCCAAATGCTCCGTGGCATAGCGCCCAACAACCGCCGTGTCGACAATACCCAGCATCATCACACCGAGCCGCGACATGCTAATAGGCAGAGCTAGGCGAAACATTTCGCTGCCGTGTCGCATGATACGCTCTTTAAACCAAGCGCGGTCCTGTTGTTCGCTTATGATGGTCATAGGTCTCGCTCATTAAAATGGGGCGGTGACAAGCTGTTTCCTGTTTGTCAGTACTCCTTCTCCCCTACTGTGCTTACCTGTCACATACAAGCCTTATATTTGTGATAAAACCACTAAACTGGGCAAGAAAAATCACATCAATCGAATTATCACTTTGGTTTATTTTACACGGTTTATCGCTTTAAATGCTCACTTTAGCGCGTTTTAATCGGTTATTTACGCTTTTTTGCTAAGTTTAGCTGGGGAGATAACTTGGAGGGATATAATGCGAGGATTAACAGCACTCATTATAAGTTTTACTCTAATCACAGGGGTCGCTCCTTTAGGCGCAGACGACTGGCGCGAATATAGATCTGAAAATATCATTGTATATTCTAATATCGCTCAAGAAAATGTCATGGAGCATATCAATGATATCGAACGGATGCGTCCATATCTTGCTAGAGTGACAGGCCTTAAAAAAACACGAACCCCCCTACCAGTAACTCTCTATCTTTATCGCTCCGCCTCGGATTTCCGTAAAATCATTGGCGAGAGACAAATGCTCGGCGTGTACCGACCACTTATCAAAGGAGGTGTCGCCGCCACAGTTGGATTAGATCCAATCGATCCTCGTAAGTTAGGTGGTCGTTCTATCGTTTTACATGAGTATGTGCACCATTACCTCTCGCAGTTAAGCCCTCTTAACTACCCTATCTGGTACAAAGAAGGCTTCGCCGATGTGGTTTCTAATATTAACTATAATTATGGCGCTGATGTACGGATCGGTGAGATATTAAGGCCACGAGCTGAAATGTTAAATGATAGAAGCGGTTGGGCACATGTGAATGAGCTTTTAAACGCAATTGGCCCCAATATTGGTTCTAAGCACGGCTGGCGAGGACATGATCGTTTTTATTCTCAAGCATGGCTTTTGGCGCATATGCTGACTACTGATACTGCATACTTAGACAATACAAATCATTTTATTGAGCTACTAAGTTCTGGAGTAATGCCTGCTAATGCTGTTATGCAAAGTTTTAATATGACTATGTCACAATTTAATAAAGCATATAAGAACCATTGGAAAAGTGGAATTTCACTATCATCACTTGATACTACAAAAGTAGTTTATAAAGCGCCAGATATAAGTATCCGGAAATTGGGTCCTGATGAAGAGAGGGCACTTAAATGGCGCACCCAACTTGATTTTGCCGAGACTCCCGAAAAAATTGCGGCTATTGCTCTCGAAATACAAAATTCCCTAGACAAAAAAGAGAGTGTTCGATTGCGTGTGCTCTATGGTGAAGCGCTATTAGAATTTGCACGCCCCGATCTCGCTGGCCAACAGATCAAGATAGCCCACGACCTCGCTCCAAATGATATCAACGTNCAGTTTATGGCGGCAAAAATAAAATTAGACATCGCTATTCGCCGCTACACNGGCCTCGGNCCCGATGCGGTGAGCCAAGAAGACTATAATGAAATCCAAACGTATTTGGATAGTGTTATTGCGGCCCACCCCAACAACGCTGAAGTTAATTACCAAGTCGGCATCTTACATTTCTTGAACCCAGAGGGTGACCTAGCAGGCCAAGGCCTAATGGCTCTCAAACATGCCACAGCGCTCGTACCGCAAAACTATGAGGTACGCCTGCTACTAGCCCAATCACAGGCCAAATTAAAGCAATATGAAGTTGCCTGCACAAACGCACAACAAGTGCTGCGATACGGAAAATCTGAGAATCTTAGAAACGGCGCGCTTAAGGTAATAGAAGGCCCATCGATGACCTGCGCCGCGTAAGTTAAAAATAATAAATATCTACTTGGCGAGCAGCCCCTTGCAGCCTACTGTTGCCACAAGCAAACAAAAGAGGGGTTTTGTTATGGTTAGTAAACGTGATTTTTTAAAATTTACCGCAGGCGGTGTTGTTGGCGTAGCTGGCATGGCACTCTATCGCGACGGACTAAAAACACCTGAACCTAAAGCTAACGGTACAAAGTCTACCCTTTCTGACATCACCGAGGGCATGACCCCCATATCGGTGGACGAGCGGAAAGCCCGTATCGCCAAATTGCAAAAAAACATGCAAGCTGACGGCATTGCAGCCCTCATTGTAGAACCTGGCAGCAGCATGGTCTATTTCTCTGGTGTGCGCTGGTGGCGGTCTGAGCGCTTAACAGCCCTTATTGTGCCCCGCGAAGGTGACATCGCCTTTGTCACACCCTTCTTTGAAGAGCCTTCGGTTAGAGAGAGCATGACCTTTGGTGACGATGTGCGCCCATGGCACGAGCATGAAAGCCCATTTGATTTGGTTGCTGGCCTCATCCGTGATCGCGGCATTAAAAGCGGCAAGATCGCCTTTGAAGACACGGTTCGGTTTTTTGTCCAAGACAACATCATGCAATGCTTGGGCAGTGATTACAGCGCCACAAGTGGTCGCGGCGTGGTCAATGCTTGCCGCATGTATAAAAGCGCCCATGAGATTGTGCTGATGCACAAAGCCAACGAGATAACGCTAACCGCATACGAACACACCCACGCCCAGCTAGAAGCTGGTATGACCAAACGCGATATCTCTGGCATCATGTCGAGCGCTCAGCGCGCCCTAGGTGGCAGCAGCCTTTTTGCTATGGCCCTCATCGGTGAGAGCAGCGCCTACCCTCACGGCACAAAGAAAACCAAACCACTAGCTGAAGGTGATATCCTTTTGATGGACTGCGGCGCAGAGGTTTTGGACTATGAAAGCGACATCAGCCGCACCTTCGTAATAGNCGAGCCTAGCAAGCACCAACGTGAGGTATGGGACACGGTGCGGAGCGGTCAACAAATCGCATATGAGACCGCCACACTTGGTACAGAAACTGGCAAAGTGGATGACGCCGTGCGCGCATACTATGAAAGCCTTGGTTACGGTCCGGGTTATGCCACACCTGGGCTTAGCCACCGCACAGGCCATGGCATCGGTATGGACGGTCACGAACTGGTTAACTTCGTGCACGGTGAAAAAGCGCCACTTGAAGCTGGGATGTGCTTCTCGAATGAGCCGGGCATTTATATCTACGGTAAATTTGGTGTACGCCTTGAAGACTGTATGTATATGACAGAAAATGGCATGCAGTGGTTTACTAAGCCCCCCGCAAGCTTAGATGACCCAATCGGGACGCTCATCGCGCTTTAATCTTCGTCGGGGCCCGCGATTGCGGTTGCGGGTTCATCCATTTCGATCTCAGTGATTTTAGTGGCTTTCTTGGTGATTTTCCCAGTACTGATTTGGATATCACCGATATCTCTTTCAGCTAGGTCAAAATGAGTGGCAAGTTTAGTCACGCGTTCATCAAGTCGCACGACGTCCTCTAGCATTTTACCCACTTCTGCTTGAATGAAGCCTGCTTGCTCTTGTATTGCTGCATCCTTCAGCACCGCACGTGCTGTATGCAGCGTTGCCATCAATGTCGTTGGGCTCACGATCCACACCCGAGCTTTGTGGGATTTTTCCACTATGTCAGGAAAGTTAGCATGTAGTTCAGCGTAAACCGCCTCGCTGGGAAGAAACATCATGGCTTGATCAGAGGTTTCACCGGGAATCAAATATTTCTCTGATATCGCTTTAACATGTTTCATAATATCAGTTGAAAAGGCTTTCCTACACCCTGCTTTGTCAACATCAGAGGCATTAATGAGCGCACGATAGCTTTCTAAGGGAAACTTACTGTCAATGACGATATCACCGTGAGGATCTGGTAATTTAATCAGGCAGTCAGGACGCTTGCCATTGCTAAGTGTTGCCTGAAGGTCATAAGCATTAGGCGGCAAAGTATTGCGTATAAGGTCATTCATTTGGGTTTCACCAAATTTACCACGCTCTTGTTTGTTCGACAAAATATCCTGCAAACCAATGATATCACCGCCGAGCTTTTCCATCTTAGTCTGAGCTTCATCAATGACCTTCAAGCGCTCTTGTATTTCACCAAAGCTTTTAGCTGTCGTGGTGGCAGAAGCCGTCAGGTTCTTGCCCATCTTGTCAGTCAGTGTATCTAAACGTTCATGGAGCGCCTTAGTGTTTTCAGCTTGCAGGGCACGGTTATCAAGGGTTAAACGCTCTAACTGAACTTTCAATTCAAGCATTTTTTCGTCATTACCAGCATCGTTTTTAGGCAGACTTAAGCGCACAGCAACATAGATCAGCAATAGCAAAACCACCGCACCTAACCCAATTAAAAGCTCGTTTTCCATATCAACCCCAGTGCAAAAGCTGTTTAGCAAGCTTGACGCCGCCCTCTTGTCCCCTTACCTAAGACCCAATAGAGAAAAAATGCAACGAGATTTAAAGCTTATGAGTAAACTCGACATTATAGCGGTCCCTGACCCACTGCTTAAAACCAAGTCCACGCTTGTAGGCACAGTGGATGATGACCTGCGTAAATTTATGGATGACATGGTTGAGACCATGTACGCAGCGCCTGGTATTGGCCTCGCCGCTGTACAGGTGGGTGTCGCTAAGCGTGTTCTGGTGATGGACCCAGACGGCGATGCTGATAACCCAAGCCCGATCTTTATGGTCAACCCAGAGGTTATCTGGAGCTCGCCTATCGTCAGCACCTACAATGAAGGCTGCTTATCAGTGCCTGAGCAATATGCCGAAGTTGACCGCCCATCAGAAGTGACCGTACGGTACCTTGATTACGCCGGTATACTGCAAGAAGAAACATTGGATGGCTTGAAAGCCACCTGCGTCCAGCATGAAATCGACCATTTGGACGGCGTTGTCTTCATTGATTATCTGTCGCGCTTAAAGCGCAGTATGATAGTCAAAAGGGTGAGAAAAATGACCCAAGACGCCAAGATTTTATAAGAGGGAAATGAGCATGGCTCTACGCCTAGCATTTATGGGGACACCTGATTTTGCAGTGCCAACACTTTTGGCGCTACTGGGCGAAGGTCACTCTATTGTGGCGGTTTACAGTCAACCTCCTGCACGTGCTGGTCGCGGTAAAACGCTCAAAAAAAGCCCTGTGCACCTAGTGGCAGAACAGCACGGTATCCCAGTGTTCACGCCCAAAAGCATGCGGGACCCAGCCGAACAAGATGCCCTTAAAGCGCTCAAATTAGATGCAGCTGTGGTGGTGGCATACGGCCAGATACTCCCTAAAACCATTTTAAACTCTCCCAAATATGGCTGCGTCAATGTGCATGCAAGCTTACTTCCGCGCTGGCGCGGCGCTGCCCCTATCCACCGTGCAGTGATGGCCGGTGACAGTGAGAGCGGCGTTTGCATCATGGCAATGGATGAAGGGCTGGACACTGGCGATGTCATCGCCCGCCACGCAGTGAGCATCAAAGAGGATGAGACCACCCTCAGCCTCCATGACACACTTGCAACACTCGGCGCTGACACCATTAACGAAGCACTCGCGGGCNTGNTAGATGGCAGCATCACACCAGAGCCACAAAACGAAGTGGGCGTTACCTACGCCAAAAAAATTGACAAAGCAGAAGCCAAAATAAACTGGGCGCTATCCGCTACTGATATTGACCGTATGGTGCGCGGGCTATTCCCTTTTCCGGGGGCCTGGTTTGAGCACGACGGTGAACGTATAAAACTGCTAGCGGGTCGTGTGGTGGAAGCATCAGGCGATGCTGGCACAGCCCTCAATGATACGCTCCTTATTGGCTGCGGTGAAAGGGCTTACCAAATTGAGCGGGCACAGCGCGCTGGCAAAGGCGCTATGGACCGCGAAGACCTGCTGCGTGGTTGGGCTCTAGCTAAAGGCAGTTCTTTATGACCANCCAGCGCTACAAGCTCATAATCGAATATGACGGTCGGCCTTTCGCTGGTTGGCAGCGCCAAATAAATGCCCCCACCGTNCAAGAGGCCGTTGAAACAGCCGTTNAAAAACTAAGTGGTGAAACTGTGCGGGTTCAAGGCTCTGGTCGCACNGATAGCGGTGTTCATGCCTCAGGCCAAGTGGCACATTTTGACATGGAAAAAAAGATGGACGCACTACGCCTTAGGGAAGCGCTCAACCATCACCTCAGAGCAGTGCCTGTTTCTATTTTAGAGGTAGAGCTTGTCAGTGAAGAATTTCATGCGCGCTTCTCCGCAAAAAAACGCTATTATACATACCGTATTGTTAATCGCCGTGCACCGCTTACCTTTCGTGAAGGTCTCGCATGGCACGTGATGTTACAGCTTGATGTGGATGCAATGAACGAAGGAGCTAAACGGCTGGTTGGGCATCACGATTTTACCACCTTTCGCCACACCCAGTGCCAAGCAAAAAGCCCTATCAAAACCCTTGATGAACTATCTGTAGAGCGCGACGGTGAAGAGGTGTTAATCAAAACATCCGCACAGAGCTTTTTGCATAACCAAATTCGATCTATCACAGGTACTTTAAAAATGGTGGGGGAAGGCAAGTGGACCACAGATGATGTGACCACAGCACTTGAAGCTCGCGACCGCGCCGCACTTGGCTTTAACGCACCGCCAGACGGCCTGTACTTTACAAAAGTTGATTATTGATCCGCTTCGATGAGCGCTGATTGCAGATCCGCTACATCCTTTAAGCTACGCAGTTCACGGCACACATCTTTATTTCTAAGCAGCCGTGATACCCGCGCAAGCGCTTTTAGGTGTTCTGTACCAGCGCCCTCAGGGGCAAGCAGCATAAAGACCAAATCCACAGGTAGGTCATCCACCGATTCAAATACAACAGGATCACCTAGCGCGATGAACACACCGTATATATGCTCCAGTTTAGGGCCTTTTGCATGAGGAATGGCAACACCGTGGCCAACGCCCGTTGAACCAAGCTGTTCGCGGGCGTGNAAGCCCTCAAATATNACACGAGAGTCCAAACCCGTGGCAACACTAGCGTGCTCCGCGAGTATTTGAAGAAGTTTTCTCTTACTACTTACACGTGGTAAAAAATGAACCCGGTTGGGGCATAGCAATGCCTCAATATCCATTCTCTTAATCCTTAGCTGGCGCCCCACCGTGGTGAGACGCAGCGCCTTGAAGCCACAGCGGTGATTAAGCAGCTTCACCCGGGCTAATCCATCCGATATTACCGTCGGCTCGTTTATAGACCACTTCCAGTGAGCCGCCTTTTACATTTCTAAACATAAAGGTGCTCGCGTCAGCAAGGTCCATCAACATGACGGCATCCCCAACGCTCACCGTTGGGATTTGCTTTTTCGTTTCAGCAATAATGAGCGGCTGGTCAGACGCATCTTCGTTTGTTGCGTCTTCGTGGTCATGCGGCACAATCACCGCGTCACTTACAAGCTCAGCTCCACTCTTGCTGACATTGTGGTGGTTCTTAATGCGGCGCTTATACCGACGCAACTGTTTTTCTATTTTTTCAGCGGCGTTCTCAAAAGCCCCGTATGGATCATCGCCTTCGCCGCGGCTTTGTAGGTTTATGCCAGTGTTGGCGTGGAGGGTGCAGTCTACTCGGTACAAATGTCCTTCTTTGGACATGGTTACATGTGCGTCAATGGAACGGTTAAAATATTTATCTGCTAGATCTTCTAATCTGTGTTTAATGTGATCAGTTAGGGCTTCGCCTAGGTTTAACTTCCGTCCGGATACTTGAATTTCCATAGTATGCTAATAGTCCCTTTCATTTGCAGGAAACAGGCTAGAAACGCCCGTTTTCCAACGTTGTCAGGGGTCACGGGGGACCCCCGTTCATGCGACCAAAACCACCAAGTTTGTGGCTTGATCTCGCTGTGCTGAACCAATTGCTGGATCAGACTTTTAGCTTAACACATTGTACCGCGTAGCCTATTAAAAAAGCGTAAACACCGTTAATTAAGATACCATATTTTTCATGCGCCGCCGCTGAACTGACGAGGGGATGCGCTGCGCTTCGCGGTACTTTGCCACGGTTCTCCGCGCGATATCAATGCCTTCGCTTTTCAACAAAACTACCAATTTATCATCGGATAATATTTTCTTCGGTTCCTCGTTGTCGATAAGGTCTTTTATCCTAGATTTTACCGACTCAGCCGCATGAAGCTCGCCGCCGTCTGCTGATTGGATAGCAGATGAGAAGAAATATTTAAGCTCGAACATCCCGCGCGGTGTTGACATAAACTTATTGTTGGTCACACGAGACACCGTAGATTCGTGCATATCAATTTCGTCAGCGATGTCTTTTAAGATTAGCGGCTTCATGTGACGCACACCGTGTTCAAAGAACATTTCCTGCTTTTTCACTAGCTCAGTTGCCACTTTCAAAATGGTTTTTGCGCGCTGATCCAGTGCTTTTACCAACCAGCTTGCATTGTGCAAACATTCGGTGACAAAAGTTTTGGTTTCGCGCCCACCCTCGCCGTCAGATAGCTCGGTGACATAGGCTTCGTTGACCAACACACGCGGCAAGGTCTCCGTGTTAAGCTCCACCGTCCACGACCCAAGGTCGTTTTTCCTAATGAAAATATCTGGTGCCACGGGTTGGTTGACCTCCGTGTCGAAGGCAAGGCCTGGCTTAGGGTTTAACGTGCGAATTTCACCAATCATATCAGCCAAGTCTTCGCTATCAGCGCCGCATATCTTTTTAAGCCCCGCCATATCGCGTTTCGCCAACATATCAAGATTTTCAAGGAGCTTTTGCATCAAAGGGTCACAGTGATTAAGCTCTTTTAGCTGCAGCGCCAAACACTCTTGCAGGTCTCTCGCGAACACACCCGTTGGCTCCAGAGTTTGCAGTTTAAAGAGCGTCGCCTCAATTTCATCTACTGTAATCCCGAGCCGCCCCGCCATATCAATGACATCATCACTGGTGACGTAGCCCGCAGGATCCACAAGGTCGATCAAGTGCGCCGCGACCAAGCGCTCAGTCGCATCTTCGATGACCACTGCCATCTGACGGGTAAGCATATCATGCAGGTTATCGCCGTCCTTCAGTGTTTGGTCCAAGCTACGCTCATCGCTACCGCCACCGCCACCAGCCATATCACTATAGCTTTGCAGCGGGCTGACGTTGTCGCCGCGGGTGTCGTTATTGTAGACATTTTCTTCGTAGTTGATGTCCAGCGGACCGTCCTTGCCTGCTTCTGGATCAGAGCCAGAGGCAAAGCTTTCGTCGGTTGAGACCAATCCTGTGTCCCCTTCTGTAGGAGAGATAGCTGCATGGTCAGCGGCCGCTTCGTGGTAATCATGGTTTTCTTCGCCGGGCGCGGGCGCATTTGGGTCTCCAAGCTCAAGCAGTGGATTTTTCTCCACTTCCTCAGCGACAAAATCTTGAATTTCAATATTGGAAAGCTGCAGAAGTTTAATCGCTTGCTGCAACTGCGGGGTCATCACCAGCTGTTGTGTCTGTCTTAGATCTAGCTTTGGCGTCAGTGCCATTTGCTATCAATCCCCAATAAACTTTTACTACAAACTAAAATTGTCGCCGAGATAAACACGGCGCACATCTTCACTTTCAAGCACTTCTTCCGCTGTGCCTTCAAACAACACATGCCCGTCAAAAATGATGTAAGCACGGTCAATAATGTCCAACGTTTCACGCACGTTATGGTCAGTAATCAACACCCCAATACCGCGGTCCTTTAGATGGGCTGTCAGGTCACGAATATCAGCGATCGCAATAGGGTCAATGCCAGCAAATGGCTCATCCAACAATATGAAGCTTGGGCGAGCCGCCAAGGCGCGTGCAATCTCGCATCGACGCCTCTCACCACCTGATAGCGCCATCGCCTGCGTTTCTCTGAGGTGGGTGATGGAAAATTCTTCAAGCAGCTCGTCGAGCATGGCTTCACGCACCACACGGTCGCTTTCAGACACCTCAAGCACAGAGCGGATATTGTCCGCCACAGTCATGCCTCTAAAAATGGATGCTTCTTGCGGCAAATAGCCAATACCAAGTCGCGCACGGCGATACATTGGCAGCTGGGTCACGTCTTTTCCGTCCATCATCACTGTGCCTGCATCAGGGTCAACAAGGCCTGTGAGTGTATAAAAACTAGTGGTTTTACCAGCGCCGTTAGGCCCGAGCAAGCCAACCACTTCACCGCGTTTCACATGCAGTGATATATTGCGCAGCACTGGGCGACCAGAATAAGCCTTACCAATATTGAGCGCCCACAAGCCTTCGCTTTCAGGGGCGATACCCTCTGGAACACTCTTTAAATTATCAACTGTTGTCTCTGCCTGATCCATCACTCTTTGTGTCCTTGTCGCTTACAAACCGTTAATTGGCCCGATTTGTGCATAGCTAATCATAACCACATGCACTCAGGGCGTACCAGCAAAAAGCTACCTGTCGGTTCAATTTGTCTTCATGCGTGCTAATTTAGGCGGATTTAGGGCTTATCGTCAGCTTTAGGAACAGAAAAGACCCCGCGTACTCGGGTCTCGCCACCTTTGATCTCACCGTCTAGGCGAATAGCACCCGAGACCAAATCAAGCTCAAGCCTTTCACCGCTAATGACAATGCTACCGCTTTTATAATCAACGGTACCACCAAGTGTTACCAAGCGGCGCGGGACATCATAGACCCCCCACTCAGCCGTGACGGTTTCGGTCTCGCTGTTTAGCTGCACACCGCCCGTTGCATCCATCCGGTGGATAGAAGGGTTATCAAAGCCCCCTTCACTATCATAAAAGATAACCACTTGGTCTGCGGATAGCTCCATATTGCCCTGCTTGACCATCACAGACCCCGTTAAAAAACCCAAACCCTCTTTTTGTTTAAGGCGCATCTGGTCAGCGGAAACATCCATTGGTTGCTCGGTGTCGTGGTCTTTCAAAACTGAAATATCTTGTGCAGTTACGGCTGATGCAAACACCATGGCTAGCGCCGCACCCCAAATACTTAGCTTTAATTTTTGCATCTCACGTCTCCTATTCAGGGCTTGCCTTCGTTGTTCTACGGCGTGGAATAATTTTCATTTTTACCCCACCGTCAAACACGCCTTCAGCGTCTTGTACTATAATTTCTACTCTACCAGCATCGAGCCTACCAAGCGGTGTTTTTCCAACCACAGGGCCGCTACCAATAGCTTTTTGATCTTTTAAAAACACGTCTGCCCCCGTCATAGACAGCGTGTAACCATTACTGGTCTCAAGGGTGACTTTTTCGGCGATCTTCAAAATATCCTCACCAGTGTGAAAGATACCTTCACCAGCGGCAACATGCGCCTCGACGCCGTCTTCAATGTCCATGCGTGCCACAATATCGGTTAGCACAATACGCGGCGCGGTAGGACTATCTTGCCGCCCTTGGGCCGCCTCAAGACGAAAAACACGATCCGCACTCAAAGTGCCAACATAAACAAGGTTTTGCATCAAAATAACATCATCGCTTTTCGCTACCTCTTCACGAGAGAGCGTAAAACTAACCTCAGTGTTATTAATAAGCGGCCAGCCCATAGTGATAAGCGCCAGAACCGCCGCTAAACCAGGCAGTAGCTTGCGCATTAAAAGCACAAACCTATCCCATTGACCCGTATCTGCCACAATTTTTTTAGGCAAAAGCGCTGAGCGTGCCACCTCTTGGGCGGTGTCCTCATCAGGAAAATGGTTTTCGACGTTTGCCATCAGGCAGGGTCCTTTTGCGCTTATCTATGCGCGAAAATATCGTTGTCAGCCCAGCCGCTAAGGTCAAGTGTCGCCCTTGTGGGCAAGAAATTAAAGCAACTTTGGGCTAGCTCCGTGCGTCCTTCGCGGGCGAGCATCATGTCGAGCTTGTCTTTTAGTTGATGCAGATACAACACGTCGGACGCAGCATATTTTTGCTGCTCCGGCGATAGCTCTGCAGCGGCCCAATCAGAGCTTTGTTGACCTTTATCCATATCAATGCCAGCTAGTTCACGCGCTAAGTCTTTAAGACCGTGGCGGTCAGTGTATGTGCGCACCAATTTTGAAGCAATTTTTGTACAGTAGATAGGTGTGGTGACAATACCCAAATACTCTTGCATCACCGCAACGTCAAACCGTGCAAAATGGAAAATTTTGAGGACATCAGGGTTTGTCATCAGTGCTTTTAGGTTAGGGGCACTGTAATCGTCCGCGCTTAGCTGCACCAAATGTGCATCACCGTCTCCCGATGATAATTGCACCACACATAGGCGATCACGCTTGGGGTTTAGGCCCAAGGTTTCGCTATCAACGGCAACAGATGTACCAAAATCTAGCCCGTCAGGCAGGTCGCCTTTGTGCACATAATTGGTCATGACATTTCCTTTTTCTCATTGGTAGACACTATATGCCAACCCTCTATTTAGGGCATTATACGCACTTGCAAGCCACAAGAAAGCCCTATCAAGCACTTAGGGCAAAATCAGGGCAAAAACTCCAATATAATGAGAAATTACAGGCGATTAAGCGGTTGAATCACCAAAAACTGATCGTCTCCATCACTAACCCGCACGGCTCTAACGCCAAAAACCTTTGCTAAATGCTCATCGCTGAGCATCACCTCTGGTGTGTCTTGACCAATTTGTTTGCCGCCATCCAGCATGATAATACGGTCGCAGTAGCGTGCCGCCAGTGCCAAATCATGCAACACCACCATCACACCTTTGCCGCTAAGCGCCTGAGTTTTCAAAATTTCCATAACATCCAACTGGTGTGCAGGGTCAAGGGAGGCCACAGGCTCATCTGCTAAAATATAAGGCGTGTCCGCCGCTAATACCCGCGCCATCAATACGCGTGCGCGCTCCCCGCCTGAAAGGGACGTAACCGTGCGGCCTTTTAGGTGCATGCAGTCGGTAGCGGTGATAGCAGCGGCTATGGCTTTTTCGTCCGAAACCGTCAGTTTTTGCCATGGGTTGAGGTGCGGCATACGACCAAGCCCCACCACATGCTCAACGAGGAGTGGCCAGTGCACGGGCGCACCCTGCGCCGCGTAGGACACAAGCTTTGCGCGGTCCGTAATTGCCATATCTGCAAGCTGTTCACCGTCCAACGAAACCGCACCATCAGTGACGGACACCAAACCCAAAATCGCTTTTAGAAGGCTACTTTTACCCGCGCCGTTAGGACCAATAAGGCCAACCAATTCGCCGCGCCTAAGCTCCGCGCTAACCCCCTTTAGGATATTAGCTTCGCCAATGGTGAGTAATATATTTTTCACGGATAGCATGGTCATCGCATTGCCCCCCGCGTTTTATATATAATGTAAAGAAAGGCGGGTGCACCGATCATCGCGGTGATCACCCCAATGCGCAGCTCTGCCTGCATCAGCGGCTGACGCGCAATGATATCAGCGATCAGCAAAATGAGCCCACCGAGCAGCGCACTAGGCCATAAACTGCGCCCTGGGTCATAACCAAAAAACGGCCGCACCATATGCGGTACAATAAGCCCAACAAAACCGATCATCCCCGCGACCGCAACCCCCGCACCCACACAAGCGGCGGTGCCAAAAACAATAAGATTACGCGTCCTCACCACATTGATACCCATGGTGGTGGCAGTGTCCTCGCCCAGCGCCAGCGCCGTGAGTGAACGACTGGTGGCAAGCATCATACCCATACCGAGTATAATAAAAGGCGCTGCCAAATAAACGTCGGTCATGCTGCGGTTCTCTAACGAGCCGAGCATCCACAGGATCATCTCCTGCATGCTAATGGGAGTTGGTGCCATACTCATAGCAAGGCTGGTGAAAGCCCCAGCGATTGACGAAATAGCCACCCCCGCTAAAATGAGCGTTAACACGCTGGTCTCCCGCGCCGCCATAAACACCAAAACCAAGGTCGCGAGGCTGGCGAAAAAGATCGCCATCAAAGGAAGCGCAAAAGCAAACATTCCTGCAAGACCATAATAAACCGCGATAACACCACCGAGGCCACTGGCGGCTGAAACACCTAATATACCTGGGTCAGCCAGCGGATTACGCAGCAAGCCTTGCAGCGCTGCACCTGACATACCAAGACCACCACCAATAAGAAACCCGAGCAACAAACGCGGTACGCGCAGTTCGTGTAAAATCACTTGGTGGGCAAAATCACCCTCACCCAATAGAGCCGCTAGCGTTTGCCCCCAAGATAGCGGCACAGCTCCGCTTTTGAGCGAGAGGAGAATAACCAGAGTGACCAAGAGACCAACAGACGTGTAAAAAGCAGCTCTACTCACCGACATTCTCCTTAATAATTTTATCCATCTCACGGCGCAAATGCTCAGCCGCATCGACCATAAACAAGCCGCTGCACGACATCATGCTGCCGGGCACATCCAGCGCTGGGGTTGCCTCGATAAGGCTACGCACATAGTTATGGCGCGCGACGCCCCAGTGATTCTGCACTGCTGAGTGGCTATCGTAAAAACTGGTGACAATTAAGCTTGGCGGTGACTTGACCATATGTTCCATGGGTATTGGTATCCAGCCTTCAAAACCAGCATCACCAAAGGCATTACCAAGCCCAGCAAGCGTCATCACCTTATCAACAAAAGTACCACTACCAGACGTATAAGCCCCAGGTGTTAGGTAAGTGGCAGAGATATCAAAGCTCGGTAGAGCTTCCAGCGCTTCGCGGCGAGCTTTGATGTCAGCGATCATCACGTCTGCGCGTGCATCTTGCCCTATGGCAGCGCCCACCTTAGCTATATTTTGGGCTGTGCCCTCGCGGCCTTCGGCGTATGTGATGGTCACGACAGGAATGTCTAATTTTTCAAGAAGCGTTAGAAGTCGCTTATCGCCCGCCCAAGAGCGGACAACTAAATTTGGTTTTAAAGTGAGGATGATATCAGCCGTAGCGCGGTATCGTGGGATGCCCGTAGCGCGGTCACGGTAAAAACTATGATCATCACGCGCCTCGTTTGACACACCGATGATCTGCGTTTCGTCAGCGAGGCCTAGCACGAACTGATCCGCACAGTAATCAAGCGACAAGACCCTATCATCAGCCAGAACCATCTGACTAAAAACGAGTGTTGCCACAAGATATGATATCATCCTCATCATGATCACTTAATATCCTTAAAAGTTAGCTAGAAATTAGCACGGAGCCCAACATAGGCTGTCCGCTGTGGTGTCGCAAAGCCGTAAACATTTTCGTAGACCTCATTAAAGGCGTTTTCAACACGTCCGTAGAGCGTTATCTCATCCGTCACACTGTAATCAGCTGCCACACGCAAGAGAGTGTAGGCCTTTAGCGTCACACGCTCGCTAGGCATTGGCCAAGGTGGGAAAAACAGGTCCACTGCTTTGCCAGTATAGTTAAGGTTTGTGCTGATGTTGAAGCTATCCGTAACCTCCATAAACAAGCTAAGCGATGCTGCGTGCTTCGGGCGGCGAAGCTCGTTAACCTGCGTACCTGTTCCATCGTCCTCAGTTGCGTCAATGTAAGTATAGCTAGCATTAAAGCGGACCATATCAGTNAGGGCGCCGTCCGCCGTTAGCTCAAAGCCACTGCGTTTACTGTCACTGGTTTTATTAACCGCTGTGAACAAGAAGGTAGTTGGGTCAAAGGCAAAACCATCGATCTCGTCCTTGAGGTCGGTGTTAAAGTAGGTGGCGGTTAGCTCGACGTCAGCCCCCCTAGTCTCAATGGCGTGGGCAATACCAATTTCATAACCACGAGAGCGTTCAGGTTTCACATTCGGATTACCCAAAAACTGATCAGCAAAAAAACCGTAACGCTCCAAAAACGTCGGAGCTTTTTGCGCCTTGCTTGCGCTCATGAAAATACGGGTTGTGTCCGCCACTTTCACCGATGCCCCCACATGCCAGCTAGTGATGTCGTCAAAGTCGCTGTTGGCATCATGGCGCAGGCTGCCAGCCACTGTTATAGCGTCCGTGAGACCCCCGACATAATCAACCAGATAGCCTGTGTTTGTAACACTTTGCATTTGGTTTGGGTCACCCCAAGGGCTAGCGGCACCCGTTTGCACAAAGTCAGTTTTTTCATAGTCAATAGCGGCTGTGACGGCGTTACGGGCATCAATTGTGAAGCTATTATCAAAGTAAAAACTCTGCTTTTCAGCACCCGTTGTACCGTTATCGGCGCCAAAAGCGAAGTTTTCAATCTCAGTATCTAGCCAAGTAGCACGCAGGCGACTAACCAAGCGACCATCCAACGCGGTGTTACGCAATCCCGCGGATATCGCTGTTTTCTCTGTTTTTGAGACATTATCGCTATCCGCTGGCAGGCCTGTTAGCCAATCTGTGCCGTCAAAGGCTGTTTCAGCGTTGTCGTTTCTAAGGCTCGCGNTGAAAGCGAGAGTNTCACTAAGGTCAACGGAGAAACGCATGTTGAAGCTATTGTTCACGTAGCCGTCACGCTCACTACCANTGCGTGAGACATTGCTACCGTCACTTTTCATGCGGCTGTAGCCTGCGGTGAGGTTCCATTTGTCACGTGATATACCAAGGCGTGCACCTGCGCGGTAGGTATCAAGCGAGCCATATTCAGCGAAGGCGGATGCTTCAAAAGGTTTGTCGGCTTTGCGAGTGATAATGTTGATAACACCCGAAAGCGCATCACTACCCCAAGCGGCTGACATAGGGGCACGGATAATTTCAATACGCTCAATTTCGTTACTGGTGAGGTGTTCAAACTGAAATTCGTCGCCCGCGGCAGGGTCGTTCATTTCGACACCGTCGATTAACACAAGTGTTTGGTTAGCCTCTGCGCCGCGCATACGCAGCTGCATAGNTCCGCCAACAGAGCCAGACGATGATAGCGCCACACCAGGCACCGTTTTTAAGTAATCAGAAATTTTAAATATTTGTAATTTAGCGAGCTCTTCTTTGGTGATGATGGTAATGGCGGTCGTGGCGCTATCCGCACTGATCGGCGTACGCGTTGCGGTAACTTTAATCTCTTCAACGCCTTCGCCGTCTTGGGTTGCGGCAAGTGCATAGGTGGAAACGCTACTGGCTAAAACCAGCGCGCTAGATAGGGATATAATTGTGTGNTTCATAACAAAATCCAATGTTTGCTCACGAGAGCAGTTAAAAAATAACATGGAGTTTGTCTAAAAGAATTTGCGGACAACCTCCGTGTCAACGGTGTTATCGCCAACACGGTGTATCCGCACTGATTGGTTGCTCCGACCATCAGCTGGGCGACACGATGGCAGGTCTCCTGGCTCACAAATCTATCGCAGGTACTTGGCCTTCCCGGAATAATCCAGTGGCGTATCAAGCCTACTCTTTGTNTACAGTTACGGGCATAGCAGCGGATTGGATAGTAACTATCGTACCGCTTTCCCTTTTCACCCCAAGCGCTAACTTGAGGAACCATCTAAAGCGTGTGTAATAGAAAAATGTGGTTAGCACAAGCAAGGAATGCTGGACTAAGCGCTGCAGGTGCCGAGCAGCCAGTCGCGAAATGCGGCCACCTTTGGTGTGTCTGCGGACGCGCTAGCATAAACCAAGTAATAAGCAAAACGACTGGTCACTGCGCCGCCCATGGGTGCCACCAGCGAACCACTTTCCAGCGCTTCTGCAACATGAATATAGGGCACAACTGCCAGCCCCATACCAGAGTGCACCGCCTCAATCATCATGGTGAAGGTTTCAAACTGTGGACCCGTTACAGCGATCCCAGCTGAACCACCAATATGATCTGCCCAAGCATCAGGGCGTGAGCGCAGGCTTAGTAAGGTTTGGTCTTTCATGGCAGCTGGCGTGAGCCTTGGCGAGGCCACAACAATAGTTTCCTCTCCTACCAACTTATGCGCTATGCAGCCTGTCCAGTTGCCACTGCCATATTGCAGAGCAACATCTACGGGACTGGTATCAAAATTAAAAGGTGTGATCGCGGTTACCAGATCAAGCCGCAGATCAGCGTGCCGCTCGGTAAAATCAGGTAAGCGCGGGATCAGCCACTTGGTGCCAAAAGTTGGGTAGACGCCAATACATAACGTGTGATCTTCAGCATCGCCAGTTAGCAGGCGCAAAGTTTCGCTTTCAATGCCCTCCAAAAGCTTACCAATGTTCTCGCCGTATTCGATAGCCGCCGCTGTTGGGATCAAACGTCTATTTTTCCTCTCAAACAACGGTTTGCCAATAATCGCCTCTAGCGCCTGAATTTGCCGACTGACCGTGCTCTGCGTCAGGTTTAGCTCTTCGGCTGCTCGGGTGACATGTCCGTGGCGNATCACGGCTTCAATGCAAAGCAGATGGGTGAGAGATGGGATCATTCGACGCATATTANAANCCTNAATACATTCATAAAATGAATGATATAATACCTAAATTTCATTATTATTATCATAATTTACCCTGTATTCATACATAATACTCATTAATTTGCTGGAGCTAGCACCATGTCAAAAGCCACATTTACTTGGGATGATCCCTTTTTACTCTCTCAGTGCCTGAGTGAAGACGAACGCCTAATTCAGGAAGCCGCACGCGCTTTTTGTCAGGACCGCTTGATGCCCCGCATTTTGATGGCAAACCGCAACGAGCATTTCGACCGCGAGATTATGAATGAATGCGGCGAACAAGGCCTGCTCGGCAGCACCCTGCCTGAAGAATATGGCTGTGCGAATGTGAGCTACGTTGCATACGGTTTGATAGCACGCGAAATTGAGCGCGTGGACAGCGGATACCGCTCTGCGATCAGTGTACAGTCATCGCTTGTGATGCACCCAATTCACGCTTACGGCGATGAAGTACAGCGCCGTAAATATTTACCAAAGCTCGCCACTGGCGAGATGATCGGTTGCTTCGGCCTAACCGAGCCTGACCATGGCTCTGACCCGGGCGGTATGAAGAGCCGCGCAGAAGCAGTGGACGGCGGCTACCTGCTTACTGGCAATAAAATGTGGATCACCAATAGCCCGATCGCGGATATTGCAGTTGTGTGGGCGAAACTCGACGGCATCATTCGCGGCTTTATTCTAGAGCGCGGCATGGAAGGCTTTTCAACACCAAAGATTGAAGGGAAAATGTCACTGCGCGCATCTATCACTGGCGAAATTGTCATGGATAAAGTGTTCGTGCCAGAAGAAAACATGCTGCCAAATGCAAGCGGCCTTAGCGGACCATTTGGCTGCTTGAACAAGGCACGCTATGGCATCTCATGGGGCGCGCTTGGAGCCGCTGAATTTTGTTGGCACGCCGCGCGCCAATACACGCTCGACCGTACGCAGTTTGGTAAGCCCCTCGCCCAAACACAGTTGGTGCAAAAGAAGCTCGCTGACATGCAAACTGAAATCTCTCTTGCCCTGCAAGGTTGCTTGCAAGCGGGCCGCTTGATGGACAACGACCAGTGCGCACCTGAACTAATTTCGCTGATTAAACGTAATTCATGCGGCAAGTCACTGGATGTGGCGCGTCTCGCCCGGGACATGCACGGCGGCAATGGTATTTCTGACGAGTTTCATGTCATTCGTCACATGGTAAACCTTGAAACGGTCAACACCTATGAGGGCACCCATGACATCCATGGTCTTATTCTTGGGCGTGCACAAACAGGCTTACATGCATTCTTTTAAAGGCTAATACCCGCACTCGTATCGATGCATCATTCATGCATTAAAAAACAGCCGAGACAAAGTCTCAGCTGTTTTTAAACCTGTATCTAACTAGATGATTTTAGTTAGAGGTTTAACTCGTTGATAAACTTGGTGCGCATGAAGGTTTCAATACCTTCCATGCCACCTTCTGAACCCCAGCCTGTTTCGTTACAACCACCAAATGGTGCTTCAGGCAGTGATACTGCTGGGCAGTTGATGCCAACCACACCCACATTAAGCTCGCGCTGGATACGAAGGCTTTCAGCTTGGCTTGTTGTAAAGCCATAACCCGCGAGACCAGCGTCCAAACGGTTTGCTTCAACGATGGCTTCATCAAGGCTATCCACTGGCATAACCTGAATAATCGGGCCGAATGGCTCGTCGTTCATCCCCATCATCTCAGCAGTAACATCCGCAAGGACGGTTGGTGCATAAAAAGAACCAACATCGCCGACACGTTCACCGCCCGTTATAAGGCGCGCACCTTTGGCAACAGCATCTTTAACAATTTCATCCATCCACGCTATGCGACGGTCATCAATAAGCGGTCCCATTTGGGTGTCGCCGTCTAGTCCGTTACCAACTTTGAGTGCGCCCAATTTCTCGCCCATTTCTTTAACAAAGTAATCATAGTGCTTGCGCGCCACAAGAAAACGACTAGGTGAGGTACACACTTGACCAGCGTTACGCGCTTTACCCATGACACACATGCCAATGGCTTGATCAATATCTGCATTTTCCGTGATGATCACAGGCGCATGCCCCCCAAGCTCCATTGTTGAGCGCATCATCGTGTCAGCTGCTTTTCTCGCGAGCAATTTGCCAACTGCTGTTGAACCAGTGACTGAAACTTTTTTCGGAATTGACGAGCTCATCAAATAATCAGAGATTTTCGCCGGCACACCGAACACAACGTTAAGCACACCGTCAGGCAAGCCAGCGTCTTGAAANCACCGGGCGATCGCAACGGCAGTGCCTGGAGTTTCTTCACTTGGTTTGATGATGATAGAGCAACCAGCAGCGATCGCACCCGCAAGCTTGCGGATAACGTTAACGGCAGGGAAGTTCCATGCAACGAAAGCCAGTGTTGGGCCGAGCGGCTCTTTAACCACTTGCGTGCGGAAGTTATGGGCGCGAGCTGGGATTAGGCGGCCATAGGTACGCTTTGCTTCTTCACCGTAAAAACGCAACGTGTCGATAGCAAAGCCATATTCCATATCGCTCTCAGCCAGAGGTTTTCCCATTTCCAGAGTAAGCGTGTGACAAATATCTTCACGACGCTCTTCCAGCAGGTCACAAACTTTATTGATAAGCGCTTGGCGCTCAACTGCTGATTTGGTTTTCCAAACATCGAAGCCTGCTTGTGACGCGGCTAGGGCTGCATCCATGTCAGCTTCATTGACGTGCGGGACATGACCCAGCATATCACCTGTTGCTGGGTTAATCACTGGCTCATTTACGCCAGCAGACCCTTGGCTCCATTCGCCGCCAATTAGGACTTCTAACTTTTCATAGCTATAGGTGTTCGCCATTTTACTATCCATTTCAATTTTAGTCGGACATTGCCGTCTTAAAAATTCCGACTTATAAGCAGACTCATACGAGCCAATATCTCAAGGCTTTATAGGTAATTTTTTCTACAAACGCACTATATAATATAGCCCATGTACACGGCGGCAAGAAGGCCAATACCCAGCAACACACGATAGACCACAAATATGGTCATGCTGGCGTGGGTGAGCCAGCGCATGAAGAAATGAATAGCAATGAAGGCGACAAAGCCAGAGAGGAATGCCACAAAAAAACCATCCATGATGGCACCGTCGCTACCGTCTTTTACCAGCTCAACTGCACCCATGATGCCTGCGCCCAAAATAGTGGGGATAGATAGCAGCATAGAAAAACGTGCGGCTTCTGTGCGAGAAAAGCCAAGCCAGCGTCCTGCTGTCATGGTGATACCAGCGCGGGACGTGCCAGGGATCAACGCCAACACTTGGGCGAGACCAATGATGAGTGCAGGCTTAACCGCCATACGCTCAAGCGCCTTATCAACTGGGCCAGATTTATCAGCAAAGTATAGGAGAAGGCCAAAGATGATACTTGCCCAACCGATAATCTCAGCTGTACGCATCAGATCAAACCAACCAAGTGACTTTACCACCACACCGATGATGATCACTGGTATGGTTGCTATAACTAATGCCCAAAAAAGTTTGCCGTAAATTGTATCCGCGATAGCTCGGCGAGCGGCTGCAACACCTAGGTTGGCAAATAGCGCCAAAATAAGTCCACGTGTGTCGCGCCAAAAATACACCAACACTGCAGCGAGCGTACCCACATGTGCTGCCACATCTATGAGCAAGCCTTGGTCAGGCCAACCCATGAGTGTTGGCACCAAAATAAGGTGTCCCGATGAGGAGATCGGCAAGAACTCCGTAATACCTTGGACAAGTGCAATAATAAGAACGTGTAATAGGGTCACCCAATGCCTCCTGGAGCGAATCAATTTCTAACTGCTTATAGCAGTTTCCCCAAAATGCGGAAGATCACTGTGTATTTTGCCATATTTTAACCATTTAGTACCACATCGGTCCTTATATTATTGCTTTTCAGGGTAATAATCTGTCTTTCTGCATTTTTCNACNCCTTATTAGGTCAGNTTATATGACCTATATGTCATTTTTCCCTCGATTTTTCCAATTTTTGTATTTATAGTGCCTAAATATTCCGCTTTGGATTATATTATGTCTTGCTTTTGTATGATTGATATTCCTCGAAAAGCAGATTTTTAACGCATTATCGCCATTTTACTGATGATGACAGCGATACCACGAGATAGATGAGCCTATTCATCTGTTGCTAGGAGAGTTTTGTGACTGAAAAAATGTTGAAATTTGTGTCCATTGAACAAGGATCACCTGAAAAACGCGATGCACTAGAACGCAAAGCTGATTTTGACGAAATTTACCAAGGGTATATTGTTGAAAAAGCTGAGGAGCAAGCCTCTCGCTGTTCGCAGTGTGGCATTCCTTTTTGTCACATCCATTGTCCACTTGGTAACAATATCCCAGATTGGTTAAACCTAACAGCCGATGGCCGTATGGAAGACGCGTATGAACTCGCCGCCAGCACCAACAATATGCCCGAAATTTGTGGCCGCATCTGCCCGCAGGACCGTCTGTGCGAAGGCAATTGCGTCATTGAAAAAGATTTCAACTCAGTCACCATTGGCAGCGTTGAAAAATATATTGCAGACACCGCATGGGAAAATGGTTGGATTAAACCGATCACACCGCAAACGGAACGTTCTGAAACAGTTGGCATCATCGGCGCTGGACCAGCAGGTCTCGCCGCAGCTGAAGAGCTAAGGAAAGTTGGCTTCGAGGTTCATATCTATGATCGCTATGACCGTGCTGGCGGATTGCTGACATATGGTATCCCTGGCTTTAAGCTCGAGAAGGACGTGGTGGAACGCCGCACAAATCGTTTGGCTGATAGTGGCATCATCTATCATCTCAACTTTGAAGTTGGGCGCGACGCCACGCTAGAAGAGCTTAAAACAAAGCACGACGCCGTGCTGATCGCGACAGGCGTTTATAAATCTCGTGCGCTTAAAGTGCCAGGCGCTGAGCTTAATAACATTCACCGCGCTATCGACTATCTTACTATTAGCAACAAAAAAAGCTTCGGCGACGCGGTGCCTTCCTTCGATGATGGTACGCTTAACGCAGCTGGCAAAAATGTTGTGGTCATCGGCGGCGGTGACACCGCCATGGACTGTGTACGAACCGCTGTGCGCCAAGGTGCTAAGTCGGTTAAATGCCTGTACCGCCGCGACAAGGAAAATATGCCTGGCTCCGCACGTGAAGTGCAAAACGCCGAGGAAGAAGGCGTCGAGTTTATTTGGCTTTCTGGCCCAGATGCCTTTGTTGGCAAAAAGGACGTAAAGAAGGTCCATGCGTATCAAATGCGCCTTGGGTCGCCAGACCAAACTGGTCGCCAAGCACCTGAACCTGTCCCTGAGAGTGGTTATGATATCCCATGCGACATGGCGATCTTAGCACTTGGGTTTGACCCAGAGGATCTACCAACTCTTTTTGACACACCGCAACTCAACGTCTCGCGCTGGGGCACTGTGAAAGTGAAACATGACACCATGATGACCAATATGGACGGTGTTTTCGCAGCGGGCGATATCGTGCGAGGGGCTTCACTAGTCGTTTGGGCTATCCGTGACGGCCGTGACGTAGCAGCCTGCATTGAACAATATATTGATACAAATACCGCTGCAAATGCAGCCGCAGCGGAATAAGGAAAATAGGCATGACCAATATTCATGATATCAACCCAGGTCTTCCAGCAGAACTTGGACTATACANTCAAACCGACGAACATGCCTCATGTGGTGTTGGGCTTATCGCAGCAATTAACGGCATTTCTAGCCGCGAAGTTGTGCTGGCGGGCATTCAAGCACTTAAAGCCATTTGGCACCGCGGAGCTGTAGACGCCGACGGTAAAACCGGTGACGGCGCTGGTATTCACTTAGAGATTCCACAAGAATTCTTTAAAACACACGTACGTACCACAGGCCACGAACCCATTGACGGCAAGCTTGCCGTTGGCATGGTGTTCCTGCCCCGCACTGACCTTGCGCTGCAAGAAACTTGCCGCACCATAGTTGAAACCGAAGTCCTTAATTTCGGCTATACTATCTATGGCTGGAGACAGGTGCCTGTTGATGCGTCTGTTATCGGTGAAAAAGGCGAAACATCTCGCCCTGAAATTGAACAATTGATGATCGCAAATAGCAAAGGCGTCGATGACGAAACCTTTGAGCGAGAACTTTACGTCATTCGCCGACGCATTGAAAAAGCAGCTATCGAAGCCCAAGCAACTGGCCTTTATATCTGCTCGTTCTCATGCCGTTCTGTTATTTACAAAGGCCTTTTTCTCGCAGAGCAACTTTCTATCTTTTTCCCTGACCTGCTCGATGAAAATTTCATCTCTAGTTTTGCGATTTATCACCAACGTTACTCTACCAACACCTTCCCGCAGTGGTGGCTCGCACAACCATTTCGCATGTTGGCCCACAACGGTGAAATCAACACCATTCGCGGTAATACCAACTGGATGAAAAGCCATCAAATTCGCATGGCGGCTGTGGCCTTCGGTGAAAACTCTGGCGACATTAAACCAGTTATCCCCAACGGCGCATCTGATAGCGCAGCGCTTGACGCTGTGTTTGAAGTGATGGTGCGCGCAGGACGAACGGCACCGATGGTGAAGACCATGTTGGTTCCAGAATCTTGGTCCAACAAGCCTGTGATGCCTGAAGCCCACCGCGACATGTATAGCTACTGTAACTCAGTGATGGAACCTTGGGACGGCCCAGCCGCGCTCGCCGCCACTGATGGAAACTGGGTGATCGCAGGACTTGACCGTAACGGCCTGCGCCCAATGCGTTACTCCGTGACCCACGACGGCTTACTCGTGGTTGGATCAGAAACAGGCATGGTGCAAATACCCGAAGAAAACGTCCGTGAAAAAGGCCGCTTAGGCCCTGGCCAAATGGTCGGTGTAAACCTGAAAGAAGGTAAGTTTTTCAAGGACCGCGACATAAAAGATCGCTTGTCCGCTGGTCAACCTTTTTCCGAGTGGGTACAAGACCTTCTCACCATCGATGATCTAAAAGGCATGGAAGAACTAGAACCATCGAAGCTCGATAAAGCCGCGCTGCAAACCCACCTGCAAGCTGCTGGTTTCACGCTTGAAGACCTTGAGCTTTTGTTGAAGCCTATGGTCGAGACTGGTAAAGAAACGCTCGGCTCAATGGGCGATGACACGCCGATCGCTGTGCTCAGTGAAAAATACCGTAATATGGCGCATTTTTTCCGCCAAAACTTCTCACAGGTTACCAACCCGCCGATCGATAGTTTGCGCGAAAACCGTGTGATGAGCCTCAAGACCCGCTTTGGTAACTTTGCCAACGTGCTAGATGAAGGTCACACCCAAAAAAGTGCGTTAGTGTTGGATAGCCCCATACTAACCAACCGTGATTTTGAGGGCTTGCTAACCCATTTTGGTGACCTGTCCCACACTATTGATTGTACATTTGATGTTGATTGTGGCTCTGAAGGTTTAAGAAATGCAATCACCCGCATCCAACGCGAGGCAGAAGATGCCGTGCGTGAAGGACGTGGCCATATTATCTTGACCGACGAGGGCACGAGTGAAAGCCGTGCACCTATCCCAATGATCCTTGCGACTGCGGGTATCCATACCTATTTGGTAAATCGTGGCCTTAGAACTTTCACCAGCCTTAACGTGAGGGCAGCCGAGTGTTTAGACACCCATTATTTTGCAGTGCTAATCGGCGCTGGCGCCACCACCGTTAACGCATGGCTCATTCAAGAAGTGGTTGCCGAGCGTTGCAGCCGCGGCCTATTTGGCGATGTGAGCCTTGAGACTTGCATGGCGCGTTACAAGGAGGCAATTAATCAGGGCTTGATGAAAATTCTCTCGAAAATGGGCATTGCGGTGATCTCTAGTTATCGTGGCGGCTATAACTTCGAGGCTTTGGGCTTGTCCCGCGCACTCGTGGGTGAATTTTTCCCAGGCATGCCATCAAAAATTTCAGGCATCGGCTTAGCGGGTGTTCAGCAGAAGTTACTGGAGCAACATAGCCTCGCCTTCACTACTAAAAAGCCACTGTCTATCGGTGGGTTCTATCGTTTCCGCCGTGGAGAGGAGCTACACTCATTTGACGGACCGCTGATCCATTTGCTGCAAAGTGCGGTAACCGAGGATAATTACGGTAAATACCTGAGTTATTCGAACGGTCTTGCGAACATGCCACCTATTAACATACGTGATCTGTTTGACTTTAAACGCGCTGAAACGCCGTCTGACCTTGATAGTGTCGAATCTATCACGCAGATCAGAAAGCGATTTATCACACCTGGCATGAGCCTTGGTGCACTGGGCCCAGAGGCCCACGAAACCCTCGCAATTGCCATGAATCGCATCGGGGCTAAATCGGTTTCTGGTGAGGGCGGCGAAGATCAAAAACGCTTCAAGCCTTATGAAAATGGTGACAATGCTAACAGTCCCATCAAACAAGTTGCCTCTGGCCGCTTTGGCGTTACAGCTGAATATTTGAGCAACTGTGAAGAGCTTGAAATTAAGATTGCACAGGGCGCGAAACCTGGTGAAGGAGGTCAGCTGCCCGGATTTAAAGTAACCAAACTTATTGCTAAGCTACGCCTGTCAACACCCGGTGTGACGCTGATTTCACCGCCACCGCACCATGACATTTATTCTATCGAAGACTTGGCCCAGCTGATTTATGATCTGAAACAGATCAACCCACGCGCTAAGGTTTGTGTGAAGCTTGTGAGCTCCGCTGGTATCGGCACGATCGCCGCTGGTGTTGCAAAAGCACATGCGGATGTTATTTTAGTTGCGGGCCATAACGGCGGCACCGCCGCTAGTCCACAAACAAGCATCAAATATGCTGGTACGCCGTGGGAGATTGGTCTCGCCGAGGTTAACCAAGTACTGACGCTTAACGGCCTTCGTCACCGCGTGAAACTACGCACAGACGGCGGCATGAAAACTGGTCGTGATATCGTGATCGGTGCAATATTAGGCGCGGAAGAATTTGGCATCGGCACGGCTAGTTTGGTTGCCATGGGCTGCATCATGGTTCGTCAGTGTCATTCGAACACCTGTCCTGTTGGGATCTGCACACAAGATGATGACCTGCGTAAAAAGTTTGAAGGCTCACCTGAAAAAGTGATCAACCTGATGAGCTTCATAGCAGAAGAAGTGCGTGAGATATTAGCGGAGCTTGGCGTTACTAACTTAGAAGATGTCATTGGTCGCACCGACCTATTGCATCANGTTAGTCGCGGTGCTGACCATTTGGATGATCTGGATTTGAACCCACTGCTCGTACAGGTAGGTGACCGCAATGTNAAAAATATCTGCACACTAGAGGGACGCAATGAAGTGCCCGACACGCTGGATGCACAGATGATTAAGGACGCGAGCGCTGTGTTTGACCGCGGTGAAAAAATGCAGCTGACTTACTCTGTACAAAATACACAGCGCGCCATTGGCACACGATTCTCAGCTGAAATTACCAGAAAATTTGGTATGGCTGGTTTGAAGCCTGAACATGTAACCGTTAGGTTACGAGGTTCAGCTGGACAATCCCTCGGCGCCTTCGCTGTTCAGGGACTTAAGCTAGTTGTGGCTGGCGATTCCAACGATTATGTCGGCAAGGGGCTATCAGGCGGCACCATCGTTGTGCGCCCAAGTAATCGCAGCGAACTGACTCCGCATCATAACACCATTATCGGCAACACCTGCCTATATGGTGCGACCTCTGGCACGCTATATGCCAGCGGACAAGCGGGTGAACGTTTCGGGGTTAGAAACTCTGGCGCTACCACCATCATTGAAGGCTGCGGCGACAATGGCTGTGAGTATATGACTGGTGGTACTGCGGTTATCCTCGGTGAAGTTGGTGACAACTTTGGTGCTGGCATGACCGGCGGAATGGCCTTCATCTTCGATGAAAAAGAAACGCTGGCTGACCGCATAAACCCTGAAACTGTGTTGTGGGATCCTATCAAAAACCCTTACTGGGAAAATGTACTGAAACAGTTCATCACCGACCATGTTAAGGAAACAGGTTCACGCTTCGGTGCGATGATTCTATCAAATTGGGAAAGCAAGATGCCGCTCTTTAAGCAAGTTGTGCCAAAAGAAATGATAGTACATCTCGTGGAACCCTTACAAGTAAACGAGGACACAGAAGCTGCGTAAAAACAATTGGCGCATAGTGTAAAACACGCTAAAACCAATTTATGCCTACACTGTATCATCACTGGCTAAGTCCAGCTGCCCGTTTTATCCGCATTTTGCTCGCCGAAAAAGGCGTGAGCCCAAACTTGCGCGTTGAAAAAGAGTGGGAGCGTCGCCCTGAATTTTTAGCGCTTAACCCTGCAGGTGAAGTGCCTGTACTAGTGATGGAAGACGGCCGCGTATACTCTGGCACCATGGCCATAGCTGAATATCTTGAAGAGATGATACCCGAGCCCGCCATGATCCCTGGTCGGGCTGAAGAGCGCTACGAAGTGCGCCGCGCAGCTGGTTGGTTCCACACAAAATTAGGCTCAGAAGTGACACGGCACTTGGTGACGGAAAAGCTACTTAAGAGTTTCCTGCGCATGGGCACACCAGACAGTGAGGCTATCCGCTGTGCCAACCATAATCTTAAGCTCCATCTACGCTATATCACGCATTTGGTAGAACGTCGTCACTACCTAGCTGGTGGGCAGTTTACGATGGCGGATGCTGCTTGCGCCGCCCATCTATCTGTTGCTGATTACTTTGGGGACATCGCGTGGGAAGACTGGGCAATTGCTAAAGAATGGTATGTACGAGTGAAGTCACGTCGCTCGGTGCGGTCACTTCTTAACGACCGCATCACCAACTTGGCACCGCCAAAACATTACGACAAATTGGATTTTTAGCATGGTGAGCTTCACCGATAGCATCCGACAGCAGGCGCTCGCGCTGGGCTTTGACACGGTTGGTTTCACCACTCCTGACGCCATCAAGGGCGCGGCAGCGCACCTCAAAGAATTTATAGAAAACGAGCACCACGGCACCATGACATGGATGGAAAAGCGCACGGATGAGCGCAGCCACCCCAATGCCTTATGGCCTGAGGCCAAATCAGTGATTATGCTGGGCGTCAACTACGGCCCCGAAGAAGACCCACGCAGCTTGCTCACCATGCCGAACAAAGCCAATGTCTCGGTCTATGCTAGAGGCAAAGATTATCATGATATTATCAAAAAACGACTTAAAGTACTGGCACGCTGGATGGTGAGTGAGGTGCCGTCTGAGTTGAAAGTATTTGTTGATACTGCGCCTGTGATGGAAAAGCCACTAGCAGGCGCTGCAGGGCTTGGATGGCAGGGTAAGCATACCAACTTGGTCAGTCCTGAGTTTGGAAGCTGGCTGTTTTTGGGCGCCATTTATACTACGCTTGAACTTGAAACCAGTGAACCTCACGAAAACCAGTGTGGCAGCTGCACAGCATGCCTTGATGTTTGCCCAACAGACGCCTTTACGGGGCCATACAAAATGGATGCTCGACGCTGCATTAGCTACCTGACGATTGAGCTGAAAGAAGAGATTCCGCTAGAGTTTCGCCGTGCGCTCGGTAACCGAATTTATGGCTGTGATGACTGCTTGTCCGCATGTCCGTGGAACAAGTTTGCCCAGCTGTCAGCCGAGGCACGCTTCCACGCCAAGGAGCACTTGAAAAGCCCCAATCTTGCTGAGTTGGTCATCTTAGACGACGCAAACTTCCGTACGTTATTTTCAGGATCACCAGTTAAACGCATCGGGCGCAATCGCTTCATCCGTAATGTGCTTTATGCCATTGGAAACTCGGGTGAAAAAAGCCACCTACCTGCGGTAGACGCGCTCCTATCAGACGAGAGTGAAGTTGTGCGCAGTGCCGCGAACTGGGCTAAAGNCGAGCTAACACCATAAAAAAGGGCCACCCGAGGGCAGCCCTAATGTTTANAGCCTCAATAGCCGGCGCGACAATCCGTCGCTTAGGCTTCCGGCGAAAAGTCGCCGACGGGCGGTCGCCCTTGCCTCACGACCAGTCGTCATTCGGTTGGTACTTTAAACCCTTTTATTCGCCGTCTTTGTAAACTGTAAGACACGGATAAGGGAAGTTAACCCCTTCTTTATCAAAGGCTTCTTTCATCGCTTTGGTGAGGTCCCACTGAAGTCCCCAGAAGTCGCCTGCCTTACACCATACACGTAGCATGATGTTAACGGAGCTATCAGCAAGCTCAGTCACCGCAATCACTGGCGCAGGTTTGGTCATGCTACGTTTATCAGCTGTGGTTACACGCTCAATTATTTCAATGGCTTTATCCATATCATCACCGTAATCAATACCAAATGTAAGCTGAATACGACGGGTTGGATGATAGCTGACATTAATAATCGATGATCCCCAAACGTTGGAGTTGGGTATAATAATACGACGATTATCACCTGTATCCATCTCAGTGGTAAATAGGTTGATGGAACAAATTGTACCAGCATGACCACCAATTTCCACGAATTGGCGCACCTTAAAAGGACGGAATGTCATGAGCATCACACCCGATGCAACATTAGAAAGCGTACCTTGCATAGCAAGACCAATAGCAAGGCCCATCGCACCAAACACTGCTACCAAACTGGTTGTCTCAACGCCAAAACGCTCAAGAACTGCCATAATGGTGAAACCGATAATTGCATACCGTACCAAGCTCGCTAAAAACGCGCCGACAGTATCATCAAATTTTTCAGATTTACTCGTCCACTTAGTAATTGATTTGCGCAGAAAACCAGCCAACCAAAAACCGCCCATCAAAATTATAGCGGCATAGAGCACCTGCGGCCCCATAGTGGTCAACATATCCATTGCCATAGCACCGTAATCAGTAGCGGCTTCTGCTGTAACGACATCTGCTGCTGTTATTGCATCTTGTATCATCTAACACCCTCTTTAAAAACACTAATGAAAGAGCAGTTTAGACCCTTTTTATGAGTTTGAATAGGTGATAGATAAAATTTTATGTATTTTTATTTTGAAGCAGCGGTTGCGCCACCAGATGTTAGGGCTATTTTCCCTGCGCCAACGATAGCGCCGTTTGACGGGCCATCATGTAAAATCACTGCAGCATGATCCACATTCAGGCCATCGATTGAAGAAAGTGGAACCTTAATGGAAGCCACGCTGCCATCCCATGTGCCGATCCATTCACTTTTGCGGACCACATTAATGGCATGCATCACCGTGCCTTTATTTTCTCCATCGCCGATGTCGACCATGGCGTCAGACACATACCATGCCAGATGCACAGATGCCGCACCCTCAAGCGCAGCTTTTGGCAAAGATATGACGAGTATATCACCCTTGATGCTAAGTTTTGGGTTTGCACGCACACGGTTAATGGCACGCATGTTTTTAATGCCGTTGTTAGCTTCAGCCGCATCATGACCGATGCATTCCACACGACCATCGATGACCATTTCTGGAGTATAAATAAGNCCGCCGCGACCAAAACGTTTGTTATAATTTTTTTGACGCTCTGCGTGGCTTTCGTCAGCGAGCGTGTCCTTCCAACCAAAACGGTCAAGATAATCTACAGGCCAGCTGAGCGCGATAATACCCGGTCGCTCGCGAATAACTTCAAGGTAAGCGGAGGCCGGAATACAGCCGCCACAGCCCTGAGACGTGAACATCTCAACAACGGTCATGGGCGTTTCATCGTTTGCTCGAATTGGTAATACCAAAAGGCCAAATATGAAACATATGGAGATAAGNTTTTTAATCATGACGCCACCTTAACCATAATTTTGCTCCCATGCCAATCACGCATGCGTGATCATATGCTTTTTATGNAAAGGGCCATNCTTTATACCTTCGTAGACACCGCTTTGAAACAGGCAATAACGNAGTATTAGGATACCTGCAGAACTAACTTGCAACTAAGCGTCTGTTGAAATAATATGCGCTCAAAATCACCACCCCCTAAGCCTAGAGGGATAAACTAGGTTTAACAATTTTTCGTCAGGACCGTCATGAGTATATATGCAGAATATTTAAGTGAAATTGAAACACGGAAAACGCAAGCCTTGCATCCAAAGCCCATTGAAGATGGTGCGCTTGTAAAAGAGCTTATCGCACAAATTACTGACACCAGTAACGAGCACCGTAAAAGTTCACTGGATTTCTTTATCTACAACACCTTACCGGGGACGACCAGCGCCGCTGGCGAAAAAGCCAAGTTTCTAAAAGATATCATCTTGGGCACCGCGGTTGTTGAAGAAATTTCAAGTGATTTTGCTTTTGATCTCCTGTCTCACATGAAAGGGGGACCGTCAATTGAGGTCCTGCTTGATTTGGCGCTCGGTGACAATGAGACTATTGCTGCGAGTGCAGCAGCCGTACTAAAAACACAGGTTTTCTTGTATGACGCCGATACAGACCGTCTTGCAGCCGCTCTAGCCGCGGGCAACGCAATTGCAAAAGATCTACTCGAGAGCTATGCAAATGCAGAGTTCTTTACAAAGCTTCCTCAAATCGATGAAGAAGTTAAGGTTGTTACCTATGTTTGTGCAGAAGGCGATGTATCGACAGATTTATTATCTCCCGGCAATCAGGCCCACTCAAGGTCAGACCGTGAACTCCACGGAAAGTGCCTGATGTCGACAAGCGCACAAACTGAAATTCAGGAACTTCAAAAACAGCACCCTGACAAACGTGTGATGCTGGTTGCCGAAAAAGGCACGATGGGCGTGGGTTCGTCTAGAATGTCCGGGATCAACAATGTTGCCCTATGGACGGGCAAGCAAGCCAGTCTTTACGTTCCTTTTGTAAATTTTGCACCTATCGTTGGTGGCACAAATGGTGTTTCTCCGATCTTTTTAACAACGGTCGGCGTTACAGGCGGCATTGGACTAGACCTGGATAACTGGGTTAAGAAGCTGGATAGCGACGGCAATACGGTCAAGAACGAGGCTGGCGATCCAGTACTTGAGCAGGTCTACTCTGTTGACACAGGAACTGTTCTTACGATTAACACAAAAACCAAAAAATTATATAATGAGAGTGGCGAAAAAGAGCTCGTTGATATCTCAAGAGCACTGACGCCGCAAAAAGCTGAATTCATTCGTGCCAGCGGTTCTTATGCAATTGTTTTCGGTAAAAAACTTCAAAACTTCGCAGCGAAAACACTCGGCGTAGATATGCCACCTGTTTTTGCTGCTGCCAGAGAAATTTCGCATGAAGGCCAAGGCCTAACGGCGGTCGAAAAAATCTTTAACAAAAATGCTGTTGGCGTAACACCAGGCGTTGCCTTGCATGCAGGCTCAGATGTCCGCGTTGAAGTAAACATTGTTGGGTCACAAGATACCACTGGTCTAATGACGTGTCAGGAACTTGAGGCAATGGCCGCGACAGTTATTTCACCCACAGTTGACGGTGCATACCAGTCGGGTTGCCACACAGCGTCTGTTTGGGACATTAAAGCACAAGAAAATATCCCTAAACTTATGAAGTTTATGAGTAACTTTGGGCTGGTTACGGCCAGAGACCCAAAGGGCAAGTACGCCCCCATGACAGATGTTATTCATAAGGTTTTAAATGACATCGCTGTTGATGACTGGGCTGTCATTATTGGCGGCGACAGCCACACCAGAATGTCTAAAGGCGTCGCTTTTGGCGCGGATAGCGGCACAGTTGCCTTGGCACTTGCAACCGGTGAAGCAACAATGCCAATCCCTGAATCTGTAAAGGTTACNTTCAAAGGAANCCTCAAAGACCACATGGATTTTCGTGATGTTGTGCATGCAACACAGGCCCAGATGTTAAAGGAATTTGGCGACAATGTATTCCAAGGCCGCGTGATCGAAGTACATATCGGTACGCTCATTGCTGACCAAGCCTTTACCTTCACNGACTGGACTGCCGAAATGAAAGCAAAAGCATCCATTTGTATCTCAGAGGACGCAACGCTGATCCAGTCACTTGAAATTTCCAAAAGCCGCATTCAGATTATGATTGATAAAGGAATGGAAAACGCTGCAGGCACGCTTCAAGACCTGATTGATATTGCCAACAAACGCATTACTGAGATCACCTCTGGTGAAAACCCAGCTCTAACACCTGATGAAACGGCTGAATATGCCGCTGAATTTGTTGTAGACTTGGATCAGATCATTGAACCAATGATCGCAGACCCAGACGTAAATAATGCGGATGTGTCCAAACGATATACCCACGATACTATCAGACCTGTTTCATACTACGGCGGCACTAAAAAAGTAGACCTCGGCTTTGTAGGATCTTGCATGATTCACAAAGGCGACATGCAAATTGTTGCTCAAATGCTTAGAAACCTGGAAAGACAACATGGTAGCGTCGAGTTTAACGCACCGCTTGTCATCGCACCGCCAACATACAACATCGTTGACGAACTTAAGGCTGAAGGTGACTGGGATATCCTGCAAAAATATGCTGGCTTTGAATTTGATGACACTGCNCCTAAAAACACTGCGCGTACTAAATATGAAAACATTATGTATCTAGAGCGCCCTGGTTGTAACCTATGTATGGGTAACCAAGAAAAAGCTGAAAAAGGCGATACGGTAATGGCAACGTCCACGCGACTGTTTCAAGGGCGTGTCGTTGAAGATGGCACAGAGAAAAAAGGCGAATCTCTTCTGGCTTCAACACCTGTAGTAGTTCTGTCTACGGTACTGGGTCGCACGCCTACTCTGGATGAGTACAAGGCAGCTGTGGAAGGCATTAACCTTACATCGTTTGCCCCGCCGCTTAAATAAGTGGCCTACGTAAATCGCTAATCTATCGACTTTACGATGATGTCAGAACCACTGTAGCTATCATCCGATAGCTCATGCCAATGTCGAATTCGCGGGAGGTACATTCCCGCGATTTCTATTTCTTTATCAAAATAGAGCCGCTCCCCTTTTAGCGGGTCATCGGGGAAGATCATTTCAACGCCTAGAAGCCGCTCATCCTCCACCGCAATATAAACGGCCCAGTAGTTAGAGAAAAAACCGTCTTTAAGCGTGAGGCTTAGGCGGTAGCTTTTATCGCCGTTATATGTGGTTTCTGTAGTCTCACCATACTCTGCCACAGCATCACCTGACAGCGACATCGGTAGCCCGTATAGGTCATGGCTAAATTTGCGGTACCCAATATTGCGCGCTGGGGCTAAACGGTATTTTTTGATCAGATCAGGGTCTGTCATTATCTTTCCGTCTAACGTTGTGCGGTACGCACCATCATCGCTGATTGTGTGGATGGATATATGCTGATCTCGGTTTCTCTCCAACGTGAACGCGCCGGTGTTGTTATCGAGCATAATTCGAGAGTAGCGCCGCGGGTTGCCAAGACGCGGTTCTTCTGCATGAAACTTTAAGATAGCTGATTGCCAGCGCCCATCTGGGTCATGCCGTTTGATGCTCGCCTGTAAAATAGCTTCGCCGTTAAGGTCATCAGCGTAGATAGCCCGTGACTGCATGACACCGAAAAAACAAAAAAGTGCAATTAATAAAGCGCGCATAAAATCCTCCAAATAATCAAGTTAAAGAAGGTTAGCATAGATGTAATAATTGGTCACTTTAACCTAAGTTTGGTGAAGAAATGCGGCCTATTCGTCTTCTTGCTTACTATATTTCATGATGACCGGCGCTTGTGCCATGGCAAAGATAATGGTGAGCGGGAGGAAACCGAACATTTTAAAGTTCACCCATATATCTTCATTAAAGTTTCGCCACACAGCCTCATTAACAAGCGCCATAGCGATGAAAAAATACATCCAATTGCGGGTCATGATCATCCAACCTTTTTCAGCGAGATCAGGGATGCCTGCTTCCATCACCAATTGAAGATAGCTTTTGCCGCGCCACAGGCCAAAAGCCAGTAAGAAAGCAAAAATACCGTTAATAATGGTTGGCTTCATGTAAAGAAAACGCGGGTCGCTCAGACCTAAGGTTAGGCTGCCAGATATCATAACGATGACGAAGGTTACTTTCAGCATCAAGGGGATATGCTTGTCCACGCGCCAAGCAACGGTCATGGCTATTATCATCGCGACCATGAAAGCACCTGTTGCAATATAAATGTCACTAAATTTGTAGGTGACAAAAAAGATGAAAAGCGGCGCAAACTCACGCAACACCTTGCCCCAAGGGTTTACAGTCTCAGTTTCATTCGTCTCAGGTGTGTCGTTCGTCATATTGTCTGCTTTCATAAAAGGAGGCCCCATGATGTACGGGGCCTCTCAATTTTGGTCAAGCTTAATAGCTGATACTTATGGCTTTCTGAACTTCAGAACAAAGCGATCAGTTTTGCCGCGAATGCTTGGGTCAAAGGGCCCTTTGGTGTGATCGTCATGCGGGTTGCGTAGTGCATCTATGCTTTTAACAAACTCAAAACCTGCGGTAGTAACTTCAGCTTTCACAAAAGCGTCTTCAACGCGGTGCGTGGTATTGGTAACAGTGTCACCTTCGCCGTCTGCTGCATTATGGTCAATAACGACCAAGACACCACCTGAGTTTAGCTTAGAAAACCAAGCGGCCAAAATAGCATCACGGCCATCAGGGCTAGCGTTCATCAAGTCATGATAATTCATCGCGGTGAAGATGACATCCACACCCGCATCTACACCTTCAAGCTCATTTGATAGTACTAGGCTAGCGTTACCTAGGCCTTCAACCATTTCTTTCTTTGCATATGTGCCGTGAGCAACAACATGACCTTCATCGCCAACAATATGGGAGAAAAGCTCGGTGTAATAGCCACCGCCAGAAAACAGGTCAACAACGGTATCGCCCTTTTTTACACCGGTGAGTGCTAGGATAGTAGCGGGCTTGCGTAGTGGGTCGCGCGCAACATTTTTCGCGGAACGAGACTTGTTAGCAAGGGCTGCTTCAATCGCTGGGTCATCGATCACAATCTCGGTTGCGCCAACTGCCATAGGCACCGAAAGGCTACCGAGCATCAAGGCTGCAATAATAGATAATTTCTTAAGTAACATGGTCTGTCCTCACTTTTTTGTTCTACTTCTATCAGTTTGTATCTGTGACAAGCATCTTAGCGCGCTTTTTTCGAATTTGGCAATAACATCTATGTGATTGATCCCTTTTAAGAAATGCTCTCAAAAGCTGGTAAATTCCGAATTTTATGCTAGTCTGCTCTATGAAACGTCTGGGAGGACGCGTGTGGGATCTTTTTTTAACGAATTAAAACGACGCAATGTCATTAGAGTTGCGACCGCTTATGTGGTTGTAAGCTGGCTTGTCATTCAAGTTGTGGACTCTATTTTGCCTGTGATTGAAGCACCCGAATGGGTTGCCAAGACCATATTGCTAATACTCGCCATTGGTTTTCCCATTGCACTACTTTTTTCGTGGGCCTTTGAAATGACAGCAGGCGGCGTTAAAAAAACATCTGAGATAGACGCCAACGACAGCCTCACCCACAACACAGGGCAAAAGCTAAACTATATCATTATTGGTGCCTTGGTTTTGATCATCGGAGGCATGGCCTATACAGGCGAATTTAGCGGTAATAGCAACCATGCAAACCCAAACGGTGAAGTAATCCAAGCCGAGAAATCCGTCGCTGTGTTGCCTTTCGTTAACATGTCCGATGATGCTGATTGGTTCTCTGACGGCTTAACCGAAGAGATTTTAAACTCGCTGGCGGCACTGCCGGAGCTTGCGGTGACCGCACGCACGTCATCTTTCCATTTTAAAGGCGAGAACATTCCAGTTAATGAAATCGCTGAAAAACTCAATGTTGAATATATCGTTGAAGGCTCTGTGCGACGCGGCGGTGACACTTTGCGCATCACAGCCCAGCTTATCCGCGCGGGCGCTGACAAACACATGTGGTCCAAAACCTATGATGCAAATAGTGAAAATGTTTTGGATGTGCAGCAAGAGGTCGCTGAGCAAATTGCGGTAGCCCTCGATGTATACTTGGATGACACACGGCGTGCTGAAATGTTTGATAGCGGTACCCGCAATGCAGAAGCCTTCGAGGCTTTTCACAGGGCAAATGCTATCGACGACGAGGCCCATAACGGTGATAATGACAGCAGCCTATGGGAAGCAGCAGTATTGTATGAACAAGCCATAAAGGCTGATCCAAAATTTTCTGCTGCCTATCAAGCTATCCAAGACCCTTATAGCCATTTTATTACAGATGGGCCTGATGGGGGGTTCTTGAAGGGTCGTCACCTTGAAGGGTTAACCCCTGAGATAGCGCTGGCGAAACTGCGCGAATACCAAGCAAAAGCACTTGAACTGGCCAACAACCCTGCTCGTAAAACAAGCGCTGAGTTTGCCATGACCATACAAGGTGATAACTGGCGCCCTATTAACAGGCTTTTAAAAGAGATTAAAGCGAACCCTGAAGCTATAGCGAAAGCCGCTAGTTCCACATGGTTTGTAGAGAGCATGGCGCTGCTNGGTGAGAGTGCCGTTATTATCCCAGCACTGGAAAAGCGCCTAGAGCGAGACAAGTACCGACGCCTCAATTGGTTCTATCTCTATGCTGCCAATGTGGCCATTGGAGAGGTCGACAAAGCCCTTGCCACCTCAAGGGCAGGTGAAGCATACGGTTACGGTGCTAATCAAGGCAGGAAAATTGAATGGCTGATTCTAAAACAAGACTGGGCAACACTGCGCGCTATGAATGAAGACGCTTTAGCCGAAAACCGCCAAAGTTTTTTACTTGAGTATCTCTTCGGTGACCGTACTGAGATTGGAAATAGGTTGGATGAGCAGCTCGCTGAGGGTGTTAATTTGAATGACCTTGCCTTATTGCGACTAAACCACTGGGCGGGACGACAAGCTGCCGCTGATGCCGCTGCAAGCAAAATCGATAATCTGCCACTCGGGGTTCTGGAGTTTGCCCAGTATATTCAAACTCAGGGCTCATTACCCGTCAACCCTGAGGCAGTGCCCAACTTAGTGCGTAAATACCGCGAAGCAGGGTTAAGTGAAGAAAAAATCAACTCCCTTATTCATGTTCCTGCGCATCCGGTGCCAAAATGAGTTTGATCAGCGAATTAAAACGCCGCAACGTCTTTAAAGTGGGCGGTGCCTACGCTGTGATGAGTTGGCTCATTATTCAGTTGATCAGCACGCTAGTGCCTGCGCTGTTGTTGCCGGAGTGGACCGTGAGGCTGGTCACCATTTTGCTAATCATCGGCTTCCCTGTCGCGCTGTTGTTCGCGTGGGCGTTTGAGATGACTGCTGAGGGCGTGAAACGCACGAGTGACGTTTCACTAGATGAAAGCATCACCTCAACAACAGGACAAAAGCTAAATTATGTTTTGGTGCCTGCGCTTCTCATCGCGCTATTTTACATGCTCTATCAACAAGAGAGCGGGCCAACACAAACCGAGCCTGAACTCATTAATTACACTAATATTGAAACCACTCAGTCCATCGCTGTGTTGCCCTTTGCCGACATGAGCAAAGACAGTGATCAAGAATATTTCTCTGATGGAATCTCAGAAGAAATACTCAATGTATTAGTGAAAATACCCGAGTTGCAAGTGGCGGGGCGGACCTCAAGCTTTGCTTATAAGGGCAAAAACCAAGACCTACGCACAATTGGCACTGAGCTCAATGTGAACCATATTTTAGAGGGTAGCGTACGCAAATCTGGCACTAAGCTTCGCATCACCGCCCAGCTTATTCGCTCAAGCGATGGCTTTCATCTCTGGTCTGAGACCTATGACCGCGAGATGAACGATATTTTTGAAATTCAGGATGATATATCCAAGTCTATAGCCGAGGCACTAGCCATATCGTTGGGTATAAAGCAGGGCGATACGCTGGTGAAACACCGCACGGATGTGCCCGCCGCCTATGAAGCCTATCTTAAAGCACGCGCGGCTTATTCGCGTCGTAACGAAGGAATGAACGAGGCAATTTTGCATCTCAGCGAAGTGCTGATTTACGACCCTAATTTTGTGCCTGCTTGGGCATTGCTCGCCAAAACATATTCGATAGTGCCCTACTATCAAGGCAATATAATCACTGGGTTTTCTGAAACCAGCCGCGATGAGATGTGGGATCATTACATACCGCTAGCGCAGCGCACCGTTGATCTAGCGCTGGCACTCGACCCCAACTATCCAGAAACCCTCGTGGCACAGGCCAACATCTATAAAGAACAATATAATTATGCGATGGCAGACAGAACATACAAACGCGCGATTGCGCTTAACCCACGTGACGCTGATGCGTACCAGCAATATACGGAGGTGTTAATTATATTAGGCCTTACAGAAAAAGCCGTGCAAGAGGCACGAATTGCCAATACGCTCGACCCCAACGTGCCTATTTTAATGAATGTACTTGCTTGGGCATTGGTCACTGACAACAAGCCTGTAGAGGCTTTAGAAGTAATCAACAAAGCCTTAGTTATCGATCCAACCTTAGGTTCGCTCTATAATAATTTGCTGACCGCTAATCTTCTACTCCGGGATCTGGACGCAGCCATTGAAACCACTAAAATAAGACCTGGCATGGATGATGATAGAAGAGCTGAGCAAATACAGTTTTTCCAAGACNTTAAAAATGAACCCGNGCTNATCAACGACCACAAAACATGGCTTGCNGTACAATTTTTCAGGGGGCGCTCATCCCTTGCCGCGATCAAGGATATGGACATCATGGGGCTGATAATCCGCTTACAAGAACGCAGTCGCTATGGGCAATTTCAAGCCGTGAACGGCTTAACATCAGAGATGTGGGCTGACCCGCGCGCAAGACAAATGCTGGACTATCAAAATATCCTTGAAGGCTGGCAAGAAGCTGGCTTCCCATCTCATTGCAAACCCATCGGTGATGCCGACTTTGAGTGCACGGGGTAAGCGATGTTAGCGCTTTTAAAACAACGAAATTTTTTCATCTTTTGGATCGGTGAACTGATAACAGTCATCGGTGACCATATCAGCATTATCGCCTTCCCATGGCTTGTTCTGCAAATGACCGGCAGTGCTTTTATGACTGGGCTCGTGCTAGCAGCGCAGGGCTTGCCTCGTGCTATTTTAATGCTTTGGGGCGGTGCTATTGTTGACCGCAATAGCCCCCGCATGGTGATGATCGTGACCGACATCGTACGTTTTGGCTTAATGCTAGCGCTAGGCCTGCTCATTTACGACGGGTCGATCACGCTACCAATCATATTTGTTGGTGCCGCCCTGTTCGGCATCGCCGACGCTTTCTTCTACCCAGCAACCACTAGTATTTTGCCAAGTCTTCTCAAAAAAGACGAGCTACAGCAAGGCAATGCCATTGTGCAAATGACCACCCACACCGCTATTGTTCTTGGGCCTGTTATCGCGGGTCTACTGATTATGGGTGAGTTTGCCATGCCAGAAACCCATGCAGGAACAGGCAACGCAGACGCTAATTTCGCCGCTGATCAAATAGGCCTCGCGCGGGCTTTCCTTGTGGATGCAGCCACCTTTGGAATTTCCATCTTCACTTTATTGTTTATCAAAACCCGCTCGTTGCGCGACGAGGAAGGTGCGCAAGAAAAAAGTTCGATGATTGACGACATCAAGGTGGCGTTAAAATATGTCTGGTCTATCCCTGCCCTTCGCCTTTGTTTCATCGGCATTGCTGTTTTAGAATTTTTTTTCCAGGCCCCCATATTTGTGGGGCTACCAGTGCTCATGAAGTTACGCTTTGCCGACGGCGTGCTGGTATACAGCATAATCCTTGGTGCTTACGGCCTCGGAGCACTTATGGGTAGTGGTATTAGTGGCAGCATCAAACCGTTTCAACATGAAAGCATCCCACGCGCATTGTTCCTCGTCTTCGCGTGGTCTGGACTGACACTTGGTTTGATGGTGATTTTCCCAGCCTACCAGATAGCAATGGTCTTGTTTTTTCTTGCGGGTGTAGGTGACAATTTCATGTGGGTACAATTTACAACGTGGATACAGCAAACAACGCCAGATCATTTGATGGGCCGCGTGATGAGTATATTGATGTTCTTGGCGCTCGGCTTGTTGCCCATTGCTAATATGATCATGGGTTTCTTGTTCGAGTTAGCGCTTGAAGAAACGCTGATTGCAGCATCGGCTGCCATGGTTATCATCTGCGGCGTCACTGCTTTCCACAAAGACATAAAACAGGTAACAGCGGGAACTAAATAATCATCAACAAATTTTTGCCTCATAGCGCCATTAGGGTATAAGACAGTAACGAACAAATATTCAGGACGTAACATGCGATCACACACAAGAACCGCTTTATTACTATTCACTGCTTCATGCGTTTTGGCGGTTCCTGCTAGCGCTGAACAAAAAAAGCTTCTCACCGCTAAAGACTGGGATGCTTACTCCGACACGGACGCACAAGGCAAAAAGGTCTGCTACATGATCTCTATGCCCAGCAAGACAACAACCAGCCAAAAGGTATCATCGCGCGGCGACGCGGCACTTATTGTGACCCACCGCCCTGATTATGACATTTACGGTCAGGTTGAGGTGAAGCTTGGCTTTGGCGGCAATGAGGACAAGGGTGCGACCATGTCCGCTGACGGTAAAAACGCCACTAAGCTGTTTGTTAGTGGCAAGTCCGCATGGAGCTACGACGACCGTGACGACAAAAAATTGGTCTCTATGATGAAGAAGGGCAGCAAGCTTTTGTTTACAAGCACCAGCAAGCGCGGCACCGTCTTGAAGGACACCTATTCGCTTTCAGGCTTTACAGCGGCTTATACCAGCATCTCTAAGGCGTGTAAGTAGCTCTTTACAGAATGGGGCTTTCTGCATATAAGCCCACCCACAAGATAATAACCCCAATGCTGTGGAACGCAGCTTGGCTTTAAACGTCCTAGTGTTGCAAACGTGACACCAAGGCAAGGTGACATAAAATGCAAATTACCCCTGATGGCGGCGTGCCTATTGTTAGCCCGCGCCCTGAAACCTCCGATAAAGCCAATATGCTCGGGCTGGACCGCGCTGAGTTGAAAGCATTGCTCCTAGAAATTGGGATCGATGCTAAGCAAGCAGGCATGCGTACATCACAGTTATGGCACTGGATTTACCACCGCGGCGTATCTGACTTTGCGGCAATGGATAATATCAACAAAGCGACCAAAAAATTGCTCGCCGATCATTTTATTATCGAGCGCCCTACTATCACCGAAGCCCAGTATAGTGAAGACGGCACACGTAAATATTTGATCAGGTTCGCTGACGGCAACGAAGCAGAGGCGGTCTATATCCCCGAGGATGATCGCGGTACGCTTTGTGTCTCTAGCCAAGTGGGTTGCACGCTAAATTGTAAGTTTTGTCACACAGGCACCATGAAGCTCGTGCGTAACCTAACAGCCGCTGAGATCGTTGCACAGTTGATGATCGCGCGTGATGACCTTGATGAGTGGGAAAGTTCAACACACGGCCGTAGCGTTACCAACATCGTTATGATGGGTATGGGTGAGCCATTATATAATTTTGATAATGTGAAAAAAGCGCTCGAAATTATCATGGACGACAAAGGAATTCAGTTATCACGTCGTCGTATAACGCTCTCCACCAGTGGTGTTGTACCGCATATGGAGCGTGCAGGTAAAGAGATCGGTGTTAACCTTGCGGTTTC